>ULOK01018763.1_pt1 | contig 76974 bp, 83 predicted proteins | sample 1952501 | NCBI WGS metagenome assembly ULOK01 (sample SAMEA4835601, study PRJEB28245) | human gut metagenome | biome: gut microbiome; material: fecal sample | place: Denmark | collected 2008
TGACTTATTTAAAAAATATAATCCAATGGTAATACGTTTCTATATACTACAAAACCATTATAGAAAGCCAACAGATTTTAACGATGAACAACTACTTGATACTGAAAAACAATTTAAGAAAGTTAGTGAAACTGTTAATAATTTAAGAAATGCTATTAAAAATGTTGATAAAAATGTAACTGATGATGAAACTGTTAATAACTTAAAAATGGAGTTTACTGAAGCAATGGATGACGACTTTAACACAGGACTTGCAATCACTTATTTATATGAGATAATTAAGCTTGCAAATACTGAACTTCAAACAAGTAAGAGTATTGATAAACTAATAAGTTATAATAACTTCATTAGTGAATATGCTGAAAATATTCTTGGTCTATCTTTTACAGAGACAAGTTCTAATAAGGAAGCTGAACTTATTAACATTATACAAAATATTAGAAATAAGTATAGAGAAGAAAAAAATTATGCTGAATCTGACAAGATTAGAGATGAATTAAAGGAAATTGGTATTACTTTAAATGATAGAAGGTAAAGAAAAAGCCTAACAAATTGTTGTTAGGTCTTCTTTTTTGCTTGATATAAAAATTATATGTGAATTCTTTTCGTAATAAAGTATAAGTAGGCATTTAACGCATATAATATTTATATACAATAATACAAAATGTAACTGTTTTCTTAACACAATGTCAAATTATGTTTGACATTTTATTAAAAATAGTGTATTATTGTATTACCGGAGAGAAATCTCGTCAGGTCGATAGTTAGGTCGCGAATATTTATATTTAAGCGTAATTCTAAGTACGCCGCCCTAATTGGGAAAAAGCCAGTAATGGCTTTTTTTCTTTTATGGAAGTTTTATTTTTAAGTCCACAAATTTTGATAAAGCTCTTCCATAGTTTTCCATGTTGTCAAGTACAGTTCTTCTTATTGTACCTGCTAGTAAATCAGCTGCTTGAATAACATAACTCTTAGCAGATACTTGATAAGTAACTAAAATATCTAAATCAGAGTAAACTATTTTCTTTCTCTTAGCAGAATAATTGTAGGCGGATATTCCATATTTAAGCTCTTCTAATATACCATCGCGTAAATTATAATATCCATTACTTTTTGTACTTTGTTGGTCTATATTTAAAACAATCTTAACAGGCTTATATGGATCGATTTTGCCTTCTTTAATTAGTGACTTTAATATTTCTTTAATAAGCCTACGAATGGCATAATCAGTAAATCTCCCCTTCGATGCCTTACTTTGTAATATTTCTTCATACACCTTTTTATTTTCAATTATTAACCCAACTACAAAATAATTTTTAATGTAATTCATTAACCAACGCTTATGTTCTGGCTTAATATTTGTATTTTTAATCTCAGGACAGGCGTGATTACATATCTTGCAGTATTCACACTTGACCTCATTTATAATCTTTTTATACTGAGTTATAAATTTATCTTTCTCTTTTTTACTTAAAAATACGACACCGCCATATACACTAATGTTTTCTTTAGAACTTAATTTTCCAGAGTCATCTAAATTTATATATATTTCTTGCACTTCATTTTTCATATAACCTCCTGAAAGTAAGATAATTATAACACTTAATTCATGAAAAACAAAGAAATAGTTATATAAAATACTCTTTTACAGTTTTATATTTACTTATTATGGCTTATGGACTCATTAAATTACTATAAAAAAACTGACTACAATTTTTTCTTTGTATTCAGTATCTTTTAACACTTATTTTCAGTTTTTTTATCAATAATCTAAATATAGAAAAGATTGTGGAACACATTTAACTCCTACATCTTCTAATTTTTTAGGTTCATCGTATTTTTCTATTTTTCCAAGTTTATATGCAATAGCTTTACTTGATTTATTAAAGTAATTATCATAAAACTGTTTTGTTACACCTGAATATTCCTTAGTTACATTCCATAACTTTTCTGGAGTTTCCTCAAGTATATCTTTCACTTCGACCTCGCCAACAACTTTCATTATTGGATATGTTGCATAAATAACAATTTTATTAACTTTATCTTTTTTTGCTTTTACTTTTCTATATTCATATTTTTTGATACCCGAAAGAATCTTATCTGCATAGATTGGATTAATCGACATAAGGATTTTACACATTTATCTCACCGTCCAATATAATTATAACACATTTTTTTAATAATTATTTAACTAAGAAAATATCTTTTTCTATTTGACACTCGTTTAAAATCTCCATCAGTTTATCGTTTTGTATTTCTGTAACAGTTTGAATAGGACCATTTACTATTTTATTATTTATTAAATATGAATAAGGCACTTCTTTTTTGAAGTAATTATATATTTTAAAAAGAATTACTAACTTATTCGTTTTAAAAAATTTTTTAAGTTCTGTTTCACTATAGGCAGTTCTTTTATTTACTAAACTAAACATTTCTTCAAAAGTATTAAACTTATTAAAAACTGCATCTACTATTCCTAAAGATGTAATTGCCTTTTTAATTCCTGAAGAATAAAATAATACTATTGATCCTGGTTCGATTTTTGTTGTATTTGAATCACATAAATAAGCTTTTTTCAAAGAATTTGCTGCTGTATTAATGCCATTCAAATCTTCCATACTTAGTTGGACATATTTTTCATAATCTTGAAATAATAGCGTGTGATACTCTTCTTTTATAGGTATAATAAATACCTTCTTATCCTTTATACTGAAAAACGGATAAAATTCCTTTTTATTTATCATATCTTTTACTAAAACGTTTTCCAGTTCAACTGTTCCGTCAGATTTATAAGTCCTTTTTTTTGTTTTAAACTTAAAACCATAATCTTCTAGCATTTCAATAAGATATTTATGTTTATCAAATATTGTAACGTATATTTCCGCTACTTTTTCTTCTATTGCCTGATTAATTATTAATTTAACAAAAGTTTCTCCTATTCTTTTACCTGTATCATCAACTTTAAAAGTACTTATTTTCAATCTTTTTGCTGGTTGAAAAGATTCTAAATAATCATCGTATTTCTCGTTTTCATCTTCAATTTTCATCATTAAAAATGATTTTATTTTACCATTTGCTTTAGTTACAAGAGCTTTTCTTTCTTGCAATTGTTTCTTTTTAAACCAGTCATCAAAACCTAGATAATCATTCCTTAAAGAGTCAAAAAACGTGTCATTAAGATCAATATTATACAAAAACTCATTTGTAATAAAAACAGGTGTCCTTAGATCTAACTTTTCTTCTTCTTGAAATATTTCAAGAGCTTTTTCTATTGATAACACTCTGTTATCTAAATTTATTTTTTTTGCTTTTTTTAGCATATCTTGATCATTTGTAATTAAATAATCTACACAATTTCTATTAACAGAGAACAATAATTCATTATCAATTTCGTCATGAATATTTTTACACCCAAGTAGTTTATGAAACTCTTCAGGTGCTAATGGCGGGTCCTTTATTTCTTTATAAACTGAAATCTTTGATAAAAATATTTTTTTTATTTCTACATCAGTACATTTACTTGCTTCTACTTTTGTTTTAGGATGTATAACAATCTTATATTCTGTTGAATCATAAAGTCTTTTAGTTAAAGTAGCAACTTTTTCATCAATTACTTTGTTATCTTCTAAATAAATGAACATATTAGTATCTAATAAAATTTTTTTCATAATCGTTTTCACCCTCTTAAATTTAATATTACTTAACATTTGTACTATATTTTACAATAAATTATTTCATAAAGCAATATTCCAAAATTAAAAGTTTATTTTTATACAAAAAAAAGTCCCTAAAAATAGAGACTTCTAACGATTTACTCAACTGTTACACTCTTAGCTAAATTCTTAGGTTTATCAATATCATTACCTTTTAACTTAGCAACTTCATAACTTATTAATTGTAAAGGTATAATTGTTAAGATAGGTCTTAATTCTTCAATTACTTTAGGAATACTAATTAACTTGTCATAAACTCCTTCATTAATAACTTCTTTATCAGTTACTAGTATTACATAAGCACCTCTTGCTTTAACTTCTTTAGCATTACTTATAGTTTTTAAGTATAACTCATCACTTGTTGCAACTACTATAACAGGTGTTCCTTCACTAATTAATGAAATTGTCCCGTGTTTTAACTCTCCTGCTGCATACGCTTCACTATGTATATAACTGATTTCTTTTAGTTTTAAACTTCCTTCCATACAAAGTGCATAGTCTATTCCTCTACCAATAAAGTAAATGTCGTCTTTTGTCATTAGCATATTTGCAAGAGAAGTATAATCTTTGTTAATTAGAGTTTCTATATAATAAGGTAATTTTTGCAAGTCTTCAGTATTTATTTTTTCCTTACTATTTTTAACTGCAAGTAGTATAAGTGTTGTAATTTGTGCTAGATAAGCTTTTGTTGTTGCCACTGCTATTTCAGGGCCTGCCAAAGTATATATAACATGTTTACATATTCTAGCAATACTGCTACCTTTAACGTTTACAATTCCTAAAGTATCTACACCCATATCATTTGCAATATTAACACATTTTTTAGTGTCTGCAGTTTCCCCACTTTGACTAATTGCTATAACTAAAGTTTTACCTTTATAAAAATGTTTATCATATTGGTATTCACTTGCAATACATACATTCACTTTTATGTTACATAGTTTTTCTATCATGTATTTACCAACTAGTCCAGCATGATAAGCACTTCCACAAGCGACTATATCTATTTCATCATACTTTGTTATATCAAAGTCAATACTTGCTTCACTAGTCTTCTTTATAACTTCTGCTTCTTCATGTATTTCTTTAAGCATGTATGTCTCATAACCATTCTTCTCTACTAAATTAGCATCCCCTTCAAACACGCTTATTTCTTTATTAATGATATTATAGTTCTTATCATACACAGTAACTTTATCTTTTGTTATTTTAACTATTTCGTCATTCTCTATATCAATATACTTATTAGTATACTTTAAAATAGAAGGCACATCACTTGCAATAAAGTTTTCATTTTCTCCTACTCCAATAATTAATGGACTATCTTTTCTTAAAGCATATAATACATCTGTTTCTAACTCATTAATAATACCAAAAGCATAACTACCTAGAAACTTGTTAACACATATACTTAAACTCTTAATCATATCGTTATTTTCTTTATATAAAGAATCAATGTAAGCAGCAGCTACTTCTGTATCTGTGTCACTTTTGAAAGTATAGTCTTCACTCATTAGAGTGCTTTTTAACTCCATAAAATTATCAATAATTCCATTATGTACTAAAGTGATATTTCCAACTTTATGAGGATGAGCATTTTCTTTTGTTGGTTTACCGTGAGTTGCCCATCTAGTATGCCCAATTCCTATATGAGAAGTGTCTTTTTTAAGAACACTCTCTAGGTTAGATATTCTTCCTACTTCCCTTTCTATTACAACATTATTATCTTTAACATAAGCTATCCCAGCACTGTCATACCCCCTGTATTCTAGGTGCTTAAGCCCATCTATAATTACATCTATACTAAATCTCTTTTCTCCTACGTATCCAATGATACCACACATAAAAATTCCTCCATACTAAAAAATTTAGCATGAAGTATATTTTGTTGTAATATTGATTTTACTTTTTGTAATACTTCTAACGAACTACTTATCCGTAACAGCATCCGCCGAAAAATCGATAACTGTTAACCTCGTCAACCACTATGGTTCTGGCGCTAAATATGAGTATAACCTTTTCCTTTCACTTCTCATACCTTTACCTAAGTATACACAACTTTTAAAAGAAAAGCAAGAAAAAAACACTTTACATGTAAAATATACATCAATGTATTCAATAAAAAAGTTATATCAAAAAGTTCATTTTTAACCTAACTTAAAGTTTTAACTAAATTACATCTTAATCAACTAAAACATTAACAAAATTGAAATAAATAACATTTAATATAAGATTAATATAAAACATTTTTAGTTAAACTAAGTTTATAAATATAATTAAAGAAGAAAAATCTATAATGGGAATATTACGAACTAATTAACTTAAACTAAAACCACACAAAAAGTGTGGCTTTTTAATTTCCCAAATTTAACATATTAGATAAAATAGTAATCAATAAACGTGATACATTTTTATCAATACCCTTCATATTCTTAATAATTTCTTTAACATCATTAAAACTAAAATCAAAGTCAGACTTACCCTCTTTACCTAAGACATTAATAATACTCTCAATAGCATCTCTTATATCACTTTGATTTAATTCACTTACTCCTTTAGTAGTACTAACATGTAATTTTTGACTAACCTTAGAAAGTTTTCCATGAACAAACTTAGTACCAAAAATACACCAGGAATTAGGATAATGTTCATTGAATAAAGAACTTACACTTTCCACTACATCATATCCTTGATTATAAAGAAATGCTCCTATTACTGAACCAGTTGGAATAATATTAACTAATTTTTCACTAATTATATTAAATCTATCACTATTAAATTCTTTACTTAATACTCCAGGTCCATCAAAATTATATATTTTAACAATTTTCTTTAACAAAATTTTATCACACAAAAGTGCACTACTAATACTTAAATTACCACCCTTACTATGTCCACAAAGATAAATATTCTTATCACTCTTTAAAATATTTTTCTTTAAATAATCATAAGCAACACTCTGTGTATAAGTTGGAAACAAATAAAGTAATCTAAAGTTTTCATACCATCCTATACTAGAATGATCAGTTCCCTTATAAGCAATTATAGTTTTATCTCCTATTTTAAATTTAGAAGCACCAAACTGAGTATTATTATCCCTATAATTCACAAAATTAGATACAGTAATACTTTTATACCTCTTACTTCCATTTATTTCTTTAAGTAAATCAAATGCAATATGTGCTAAACTACTATTAGTTTTAATACCTTTGTACTGCATAGAATAATTCCAAAATTCATCAAAACTTTTAACTTTATCAAAACTCTCGATAGGTAAATATACTAAAATACTAAAAAGCAAATTATCCATTACATTAAAACCTACTTCATCAAAGTTACTATCTTTATAATATTTTAAATAATCAACAATTGTATACATAAATCTTCTCTCCCATAAACACTTATATAATAATTTTACTACATACCATATTATTAATCAACCAATCTCAATATATACATACCAAAAAGTTGACACTAAATAGACTATGTAATAATATAATAACTAGAAGATATACGCTTGTACTTTATTAGTCTACTCTTTTAAGATGGGAAAGAATAATACTATAATTTGCTCTTTAATTCCAAAAAAGATAAATTTCAAGAAAGCAAAAACTCTCATTTTTTATAATGAAAAAGTTAAAAAACATAAAAAAATTTAACATATCACAAAAAACATGTTAAAAAAACGTCAAAATTTTAACATATTTATTGCAAATGTAAAAAAAATAGTGTAATATTTACATAAAAGGAGATGTTAATATGAAGTTGTTACCTTTTAATGATTATGATTTAAAAACACCAAAAATTCTTGAAGCATTAAATGAGGCTACTAGGTCACTTGCAGAATTAAAAGGACTTGCTAGTTCAATACCTAATCAACACATTTTAATCAATGCTATTACCATAAATGAAGCAAAAGATAGTAACGCAATTGAAAATATAGTAACTACACATGATAGTATTTATAAAGTACTAACCGAAAGTGGTTTTAAAGAAGAAGCCGCTAAAGAAGTAGTTGACTATAGAAGTGCAATTTGGCGTGGATATGAAATTATTAAAGAAAAAGGATTTATTTCAACTAATGTTTTAGTAGAATTGCAAAGTATGATTGAACCTAACAAAACCGGAATTAGAAAAACTCCTGGAACTAATTTAGTTAATAGCAAAACTGGTGAAATTATTTATACTCCACCACAAGCCGAAAGCGAAATAAGAGATTTACTTAAAAATTTAGAAGATTACATAAACAATAATGGTGATGAAGTTGACCCATTAATTAAAATGGCATTAATACATTATCAATTTGAAACTATTCACCCATTCTATGATGGAAATGGAAGAACAGGCAGAATATTAAATGTTTTATATTTAGTTTTAAATAATTTACTAACAAGTCCAATTCTTTATTTAAGTAATTATATAAATAAAAGTAAAGATACATATTACAAACTATTTAATGAATTTAGAGAAAATAATAAATATGAAGAATGGATTATATACATTTTAAAAGGTATAGAAGTTACTTCTAAAAACACTATTGATTTAATCAAGCAAATTCAAAATGAAATGGAATCATATAAAGAAAAATTTATGACTAAACTACCTAAAATATATTCTGATGAATTATTATATTCATTATTTTATGAAGTATATACTAGAATTAATTATATTGAAAACAGATGTGGAGTAACTAGACAAACAGCCACAACATACTTAAATAGTTTAGTAGATAATGGACTTCTCGAATATGAAAAAGTAGGAAGAGAAAGCATCTACAAAAACACTAGACTAATAAATTTACTAAAAAAGTTTTAAAATATAATTTTAGTTAAAAGTAAAAAGTCCACCACCAGGTGGACTTTTCCTATTCTAAAGTACTAAGTAACTTTTTCTCTTCTTCAAGCTTTCTCTTCTCGTCATTTACTAATTGAACTGGCGCCTTACTAACAAATCCCACATTACTTAAAAGATTCTCTCTCTTTAAAATTGAAGCCTTCAAACTTTCAATTTGTTTTTCTTTAGCCAAAATATCTTCTTCTGTTACTTCTTTTTCATAATAAATTACTGCTTTTAACTTGCCATAACTAACTTTATACTCTTTAATACTAAGTTTATCATTAACCAAATTACCATCTAATTTTAACATTTTATTTATTAAAGAATTATCAAAATTAACCATTACTTTAGCATCTTTACTTATAGCATTTTCCTGTTTAACATTTCTAAATGCAGCAATAAAACCTATAATTTCTTCAGTTTCCTTTTCTTCACTATCAAAGTTAAATTCTTCATTTACTAAAGGATAACTACTAACCATAATATTTTCAGCATCCCTAATAGGTAACATGCTATAAATTTCATCAGTTACATAAGGCATAAATGGATGAAGCATTTTTAAAATTGCACTAATAACATAACACAAAGTACTCTTTGTACTAACACTATCTAAACTAAACTTACTCATCTCTATATAAGAGTCACAAAAATCACTCCATATAAAGTTGTATAACTCCCCACCAGCATTATTAAATTCATAACTTTCCATATTCTTAGTAACCTTGCTAATTACCTTATTTAATTTACTTAGAATCCATTTATCTTGAACATCTAAATCACTAAAATCATAACCCTTTAAGTCTTCAATATTCATTAGACAGAACCTACTAGCATTCCATAACTTATTTATAAAGTTCCAAGTTGACTTAACCTTTTCTTCATCATACCTTAAATCCTGTCCTAGAGCACTACTTGTTGATAAGAAATACCTTAACGCATCACATCCATACTCATCAATTACATCCATTGGGTCTACCCCGTTACCCAAGCTTTTACTCATTTTTTTTCCTTCTTTATCACGAATAAGTCCATGAATCAAACAATCTTTAAAAGGTCTTTTGCCTGTAAAATGAAGTCCTTGGAAAGTCATTCTATTTACCCAGAAAGGTATAATATCATAACCTGTTACTAACACATTATTAGGATAATATCTCTTAAGCAAGTCTGTTTCTTCAGGCCAACCTAAAGTACTAAATGGCCAAAGTGCACTACTAAACCATGTATCAAGTACGTCTTCATCTTGTATCCAACCATCTTCAGTAGGCGCTTCCATTCCAACGTAAACCTCATCCCCTTTATACCAAGCAGGAATTCTATGTCCCCACCAAAGTTGTCTAGAAATACACCAATCATAAGTAATCTCCATCCAGTGATTCATAATTTTTTCAAATCTTTCAGGAACAAAATTAACTTTAGTGTCTTTATCCTTTTGATTTTCAAGAACCCTATCAGCTAGTGGTCTCATTTTAACAAACCATTGCTTAGATAAATATGGTTCAACCATGACACCAGTTCTTTCTGAATGCCCAACTGAGTGAGTAATCTCTTCTACACTAATTAGTAAGCCACTATTTTTTAAGTCTTCTACTAGTTTCTTTCTACAAAGAAATCTATCAAGTCCATTATAAACAAGAGCATTCTTATTCATTGTACCATCTGGATTAATTACAATAATCCTTTCTAAATTATGTCTATTACCTACTTCAAAATCATTAGGGTCATGTGCTGGTGTAATTTTAACAATACCTGTCCCAAACTCAGGGTCAGCATGCTCATCTCCTATTATTGGAATAAGTTTATTAACTATAGGAAGTACTACATTTTTTCCTATTAAATCTTTGTATCTTTCATCATTAGGATTAACAGCGACAGCAGTGTCACCAAAGAGTGTCTCAGGTCTAGTAGTAGCAACCTCCAAATAATCATTTGTCCCTTCAATAAAATACTTGATATGATAAAATGCCCCAGGAACATCCTTATAAATAACTTCTTCATTAGATAAAGCAGTCATTGCCTGTGGGTCCCAATTTATAATTCTTTCCCCCCTATAAATTAAACCTTCATTATAAAGAGTTACAAAAACGTATTTAACAGCATCACTAAGTCCACTATCAAGTGTAAATCTTTCCTTCGTATAGTCTAAACTTAAGCCCATCTTAGCCCACTGCTTATGAATATTTTCTGCATACTCATTCTTCCAGTCCCAAGCATACTTTAACCACTCAGTCCTCTCTAAACTTCTTGGATTAATTCCCATATCTTTTAATTTAGCATCAACTTTTGCTTGAGTGGCAATACCAGCATGATCCATCCCAGGAACCCAAAGTGCATCATATCCTTGCATTCTCTTAAACCTTATAATAATATCTTGTAATGTAGTATCCCAAGCATGACCTAAATGAAGTTTCCCTGTAACATTAGGTGGTGGAATAACAATTGCATAAGGTTTTTTACTTAAATCCCCACTTTCAAAATACTTATGATTTAACCAATTCTCATATTTTCCTTCTTCAACCATCTTATGGTCATATTTCTTTTCCAACATAATTTCCCTCCAAAATAAAAAGTGGCAACCAAAGGGCGATTATAACTCGCGGTACCACCTTAATTTTATCTTATATGCTTAACGCGCACAACACGTTTTATTCTACTTTTATTTCAAATAAACACTCATAAGCTACCTTCATATACCTTCATTATTAGTTTACACCTACCACTAACTCTCTTTAAACTAAAATATATTACTCCTCTTAATCATCAATTTATATGGCAGGGGCAGAAGGACTCGAACCCTCGCGATCAGTTTTGGAGACTGACATACTACCACTATATGATGCCCCTACATGCCTATAATTGTACCACACTTTTATTTAAAAAAAAAGACTTTTTTATTAAAAAAGAGAAATTCTAACATTTCTCTATATCTTATTTAACAAGTATTGTCCTAACATTTCTTTAAAATTCTCAATATAAACAAGCAAAGCCTCTAAAAACTCTTCTTCAGTCTCTCTACCATTTTTAAAATTAAGTATTTCTTTACTATTTAAACACTTCAAACTTATTCCATCATCATCAGCTAATTTAACCAGTAAAGCACTAACTTCTTTTATAGAATTAATTATCTCAATTCTTTTTTCAGAAATATCTAGTTCTTTAAATGCATCCATATATTCAGTAAAAAGAGTATTTGCATCTTCCATTATTTGTTTCTTCCTCCATACAAATTATCAATACTTTCTACACTCATATGGTCTATATTAATCTTATCAGGATTTTTACCGAATACATCAGTAACAACTCTTTGAAAACTAGATAGTTGTTTATACCTTTGTCTTGCCTTCTTAATAGCTTCCTGTCTTTTTAAAGATCTTTCATATTCTACCTTTTTTCTTGCTTCAATTTTTTCATTAATATCCATATTTTCATATTCACGCTCAAGTGCATCAACTCTTTGTTCAGTTCTCATACCACGATAATAAGCTTCTCTTTCATGTATGCGCTTTTCATTTTCAAGAAATTCTTTTCTTCCCTGTGGAGTCATATCTTTTAATAAAGCTTCTCTTTCTTCTCTTTGTCTTTTTAAATATTCTTCATATTTAATCTTATCATCTTTTGATGCAGCTTCAGCTAACTCTTTATTCCATCCTTCTTGATCATAATAAGTATCATTAAAAGGATCATCATAAGGACTCATTTTACCCTGACGATAATTACTAGCTGTTATATCCCTTGCCTTAATTAAATCATCTTTATATCCCATACCATTCACCTATCTATTTTAATTATATAATACGTTCTTTAGTTTGTCAAACTATTTTCCTATTTATTTACAAATCAATTATTACATTACATAAATATTGTTTTTAAGAATAAAATATTTGTGGTGAAATATATATGTTAATAAATTATTCAAAAAAAGAACTTGATTTATGTGCAAGAATTATGCGTGCCGAAGCTCTTGCAGAAGGAGAACTAGGAATGCTAATGGTCGGTAATGTCGTCGTAAATCGTACTATTGCAAACTGTTTAGACTTTAAAGATACAAGAACTATAACAGATGTTATTTATCAAAAAAATCAATTTAGCGGAACTAAATCAAGTCTTTTTCAAAGTTCTAGTACAACAAGAGAAAAAGATTTAGCCCGCCGTGTATTAAAAGGTGAATACTACCATCCTGCTACTAATGCACTATACTTTTATGCACCTAAAACAAACGAAAAATGTAAAAAAACTTGGTTTAACCAAAACTATGCTGGAAGATATAAAAATCATTGCTTTTATGAACCAAATAAAGGAATTTGTAAAGAACTACATTGATAATTAACTACTCTTTATGATAAAATTATACTAGGTGGTAATATGAAATACATATGTAATTTATGTCATACGATAGTAGAAGAAAGTGAATACTCAAACCCAGTATATTTTTGTCCAAAATGCGGGGTAGACAAAAGTCACTTCAAAAACTATATAGAATTAGAAAGTACTAATAAGAAAGTATTTATAAGTAGTAAAAACCCTAGTATAAATAGAATTATTGAAAAATGTATAAATTGTGGAATATGTACAAAAACATGTAACAAAGTAACCGGGCTTAATTTAGATAAAAACATACACGAATGCGTTAACTGTGGTAACTGCTTAACCATGTGTCCAACTGGTGCCTTGTGTCCAGTATATAACTACAGAAAAGTAATGAATATCATAAACAAAAAAGAAAACGTGTTAGTTGCATTTACCGCTCCTGCAGTAAGAACAAGTTTAGGTGAATGTTTTAACATGGATGCTGGACAAAACACTGAAGGGAAAATGGTTACAGCATTAAAAAATATTGGATTTAACTATATTTTAGATACAGCCTTTGCATCAGATGTTACCATAATGGAAGAATCTAAAGAACTAATGAACAGATTAAAAACAAAGAAAAATTTACCAATGTTTACAAGTTGCTGTCCAGCATGGGTAAAATATGTAGAAATGAAACATCCTGAATTAATAAAGAACTTATCATCAACAAAAAGTCCAAATAGCATAATGGGTGCCCTAGTAAAATCTTACTTTAGTGAAATTAAAAATATTCCTAAAGAAAAAATAATAACTGTTGGAATAGTTCCATGTACAGCAAAAAAATATGAATCAAACCGTAAAGAACTAACTAACGATAATTTGAAAAATGTAGACTATATGTTAACAACCACTGAATTAGCAATGATGATAAGAGAAAAAAATATAGATTTTAAAACTTTAAAAGATAGTAATTTTGATAGCCTAATGGGAAAAACTTCCTCAAGTGGAGTTATATTTGGTAGTAGTGGTGGCGTAATGATTTCAACTTTACGTGCTCTTAACTATAAGTTATCAAATAAAAATGTTAATAACTTAACATTTACTAACATTAGAAGTACCGAAAGTATTAAAAAAATGAACATTAAAATTGCAAATCAAGATTTAAACATTGCAGTTATATTTGGTTTAACAAACATAGAAAAAGTATTAAAAGAAATAAAAGACAACAAAGAACACTTTGACTTTATAGAAGTAATGGCATGCCCATCTGGATGTATAGGTGGTGCAGGTAACCCACTTCCTAATATCAATAAATTAGAAGAAGTAAGAGCCAAGAGAATTGAAGTATTAAATAAAATAGATGAAAATTCAAAAATTAAAACATGTTTTGAAAATACAGAAGTTAATAAGCTTTATAATAATTATTTAAATAAGCAACGAATAAATTCATTACTACACACTACTTATTCACCAAAATAAATAATAAATAAAAACACCATTAAAAAAGAACCATTAACCATAATTTTAGTCAACAATTCTTTAATTTATATTACTTACTTTGTAGGTATTAATAAAACATCCCCTATTTGTAAAGTAGTACCTGATAAATTATTAACTTGTTTTAATTCGTTTACTGTAACACCATATGTATTTGCAATTTTCCATAAAGAGTCACCTTTTTTAACTGTATAATTAGCATATGCTTCTGTACCAGGTATCTTTAATATCTGACCAATTTGTAAAGTATTTGATTTTAAATTATTTAATGATTTTATATTACTTACACTAACTTTATACTTATTTGCAATGTTGTATAAATTATCTCCTTTAACTACTACATAACTAATACCATTCGAAGTAGATGGAGTAGTTTCTGTTACATCAGTTGTTTCAACTGGAATTAAAAGTACTTGCCCTATTTGTAAAATGTTACTATTTAGCTTATTAGCACTTTTTATTTTATCTACACCAACATTATAAGAAGATGCAATTTTATATAATGTGTCTCCACTTTTAACAGTATAGTATATTCCCTTATCATTTTTATTAATATCTATATCAATATCTTTTTTCTTAGGAACAAGTATTTGTTGATTAATTGTTAATGTAGTACCTTTTAAATTATTAATACTCATTAATGTATCTACAGTTGTATCATACATACTTGCAATTTTCCATAAAGAGTCTCCACTTTTAATGGTGTACAATAAGTAGTCCTCAATTGGTTTCTCTTCAGTTAATTTAACTTTTAAATTTTGCCCAACTGTTATAGTATTATTTTTTAAGTTATTAAGTTCTTTTAGTTCATCAACAGTTATACCAAATTTTGTTGCAATTTTCCATAAAGAATCACCTTTTTGTACTGTATAAAAATCACTTTCAGTAGGTGCGATATAAGGTAACCCTTTATATTCAGTAATTGCTCTTACTACAGCTTCTGCATAATCTTTATAATTATTTTTTAGTTGCTCTACATCATCACCTTTGGAGTCTAAAAAACCATATTCAACAATGACTGCTTCTGTATCTGGAGTATTTCTATGTATAAAATAATAATCTTTTATAGGATTTGACGGAAGCCTTTGTTGATAGTTTTTCCTTATGTTTTGACCAGAAGCTGCTAATTCATCTAAGATTTTATTTGAAAAAGTAGAATTATTTCTAAGTGCATATATTACTTCCACACCATCTCCACCTGCCGATGTAAGTAATGATAAAGGTATTTCTCCCATAAGACAAAAATACTTCTCGCCAAGTTGGCGAGAAGTTATTCTATAAAATATTATATTTTTCTGTTTTTACACTAATCTATCTTTGTTAGCATTATAAAAATCTATTATATTACTACACATATAAGCTTTATATATTTTTCCTTTCCAATAGTTACTTTTTAATTTTCTTAAATGTGGTGAAATATTTTTTAAGTAATCCTTTTCGTGTTTATTAACAAAAGTTCTAATATATTTTCTTTTTTCTTTTGTGACTGGTTCTATATAATCTATTGTTTTTAACAGGCCATCTAATGCAACAAAATGTTTCCACGATTCCATATAGGTAGTTGCGGAATTAATAGGATTTGATATTAACCAGCGATAATTATAAATCATTTTTCTATACATTTTTGATGAAGCTCTTACTTTATACCTTTTTATCCAAATACCAGTAATTGTAGGACATTCGCCATTATCTAAATGGCATATTTGAGTTTTTTCTGTTTTTCTAGAATGTCCATATCTATTTAGGATATCGTCAATTTTTTCAATAATAGATTCAAAATCAAATTTGTTGTCTTTTGTTGAAAATGTAACATCGTCAACATAAGTACTAAAAACCAAACGATATTCAAGTGCTAGTTTATTAAGTTCAGCAAACATTTGTCGATATGAAAAAAAACTTATTAATGTGCTTGTTGGAAACCCCTGCGGAATAATTCTAACTTTTTTATTATAACTTGGTATCGTTACTAATTCTGCCATTCTTTGTGCTAAATCATTTTTCATCTTAAAGCCTGCTCCAGACATAAAAAAATTTTTTACATATTTAAATTTGCAATTTGGATAAAAACTTGCAATATCTATTAATAAAAATGAAGTATTGCCCTTATGCCTGTTTGCATTTTTTACATATCCACCATCAGTTTTTGCAAAAACATAATTTGGAATGCGCAATTCTGATAAATATTTATTTAATTGCTTAAGTGCTGTTTTTCTTGGCTCCTTAACATCGGTAAACCTTCTATATTTTTTTGATGTATAATCTTTAGGCTGTTTAGAATACCTTTTTTTACTCCTCTTATTCTCATAAAATACAATTAAATCTTCATCATATTTATAAATAATTGTATTTAAATCATTCTTGGTAAATGTATGTTTCTTGGTTGATAATAAGGAAGCAATATACTTTTTACTACCTCTATTATACAGAAGAGATCTTCTCTTTTTCAATTAATCACCTCCAAAAACGTAAAAACGCCAGATGCATATCAACAATTAATTAAGTGATAATACTCAGCTTCGCAAGAAGGGCTCCCCTTAAATTAAAATCCGATACTGCATTACTTATTAATGAAATAAAAGTAACACAAAGTAACATTTGTTCATAATCTAAGTTTAATACCTTCACCATGACAGGGAAAATAAATGCTAATATGACTATAAAAATAATCTTTTTTTGCTTTGTTTTCTTCTTCATAAGCATACCTCCTATTCTTTAAAATAAAACAATAAGGGGTAAGCAACGACCTGAAATCTTAATTAATCTCCTTACACCTGGCAAATTACGTCATATATGGTTAGATCATGTAGGTGAGCAGCAGCTTGTCTGCATGCGAGCCACATGAGCTCCATACTATTACCTAGTCATTGCATAGCAATGCTAGAACTCCCATTAAAAGGATTCTCGGACTCTCACCGAATTGACTGTACCAAATAAAACTACTATCTGTTTCTAAGTACGTAATATATTATAGCAAAGTATGGAAGATTTTTCCACTATATTTTAAGTTTTTGTTTGGTAATAAAAAGAGAATTAGATTTAATTCTCTTCAAATTCTACATTAATAGCTTTATTTATTATTTCCATTGAGTTACTTAAATCAGTATAAGCACGTTCCACCTCAGTTATATCCCAAAATTTAAGTTTTCCATTAAAACTGCCATTAATATTATTACAATGTTTTTTGATTTTATTAATCTGTTCCTTATCAGATACTGCTACTACAGCTTGAACGGAAATATCCTGAGAAGCATTCATCAAACTTACTATAAGCGAATCAATTGAACCACTATCTTGAACTTCAAAAACATATTTTATTTTTCCTATATTTCCAACATTGAATTCCCAAATAGCATCAGCTATTTTACCAGAATCTTTTATATTACCTTTTAAATTAGAATTATATCCTAGTAAAGAACCTATGTTCTTAATGTAATCAATTATTTCATTATGATATGATTTATTTCCAACAACGGTTTCTTTCCTATCCTTCTTTTCTACTTCAACCACTGGTAACTCTCTTAACTGATCCCAAAAGAAATAATCGACAAACAACAAATCTGAGAAAGTATATCCTTTGTTTTTAAATATATCGCTTATTTGTTTAGAAATATTTGTCATTTCGAGATATTTTTTACCAGTCATTTGATAATTATGTGTAGGGATATTTGGTACTTCTAAAATTTGATATGCAGTTGCAGCAGTTCTATTCCATAACATACAATCATTTGGATATACATAACATAATAGTTCACTCATCATAGCTGGTCCAAAACCTTTTACGCTATTCTTAAATTTATCCCATCGATTCTCAATTGACTCTTGTCCAAATAACAATTCAGAAATTTCTCTTTTTAATTTTTCAAATCCATTATCTTCTATTAATTGATCTATTTTATATTTTTTATTACCCCATATCAACATTGCCCATAGTTTACTTATATATTCATAAAAATCACTTTCGGACATAGATAAAACTTTTTCTTTATTAAACGATTGATAATATTCTTTTCTCTCATTTCTTTCTTCAATATCGTTTATTTCGCCAGTTGATTTTAAATCACTTAGATATTGTTCAATATACTTATTCAATATATTTCTATTCATAAATACCTCCAAATTTGCCATTGTCTCTCAAAAAAATTATATCATATTTTGTCGAAATTAACTATCATATTGTGCCAAGTTGGCACACTACTTTTTCTTAGCAAGCATTGGAAAGTTCCTCCCATAGAACATTTTCCACATATTATGGGGAAAATCCCCAATCCCCTAGTGGAACAAATACCGAAACAAAATGCAAAACATTTTGAGAGCAAAAAATGAAATTGTAATTATACATTTCAAATGATAAAATTAATATAATAGAAGTAATATTGTTAAAAAGATATTTTTAATAATACTTAATTCTGAGTTTAATACTAAAATCAATACTGTTATTGATACTAAAAATGACACTGAAAGTGATACTAAATTTGTTATTGAATAGATAATTGTCAAGTGATAAAATGATTATAATAGTGGAAAAACTATAGAAAGAGAGCTTGCTCTTTTTTTTGTTGTATAAAAGAAAGGAGGATATCTATGAATGAAAGTTTTATAAAAATACCAACTTCTTTATTAGAAGTAAATATTCCTAAGAATGCTATGGTACTATTAGGAATATTGCAAAGTAATTCTAAAAAGTTAGGTTATGCATATGGATCTAATAAGTACTATGCTGATAAGTTAAATTGTTCTACTAGAACAATAAGTAAATTAATTAAGTGTTTATTAGATCATAATTATATAACGATTAATAATCCTAAAAGTTTTAAAAGAAAGATATATGTTAGTAATAATATTCTAGGTAATTAGAATATTTCATCAACCTGGTTTGAATTATTATTCTAACAGAATAAATAAATTAAATATAAAAGTTGAATAGATAATAGAAAGGCCTTAGGTAAAGGTAGGAGATTTATATGAAAGATATGGTAGATTATATTAAATATCACGGTACTATTTCTAGTATTAGAGATAAGGTTGATAAAGATTATATATGGTTTGATATATGTCAGAAAGAACCATATAAAGATAGTAATGGAAGGGATAAGTTAAACTTATCCTTTTTTAGTGCAAGAATGTATATAGAATATTATAATAAGATAGATTTAAGTATTTGAAAAGATGTTTATATACTAGGTATTCCTAAGGGATATGTGGATAAAAAAGGTCATAGACAAAATTATATACATGTACTGGAAATAAATGGAATTGAAATAAGTAAAAAGCCACCTTTATATAAAGACGGTTATTGGAATGGAAAGAAAATAGAAAAAGTAGAAGCTACTAAAGAAGAACAAGAAGGATTACAAAGATTAATAGATGAGATTGTAGGTGCTACAAATGAATAACACACCAGTACAAATCATAAATTTAAATATGAATAAAGATAAAAAAGAATTATTTAAAAAAATTATTATTAATTACTTAATAAAACAAATAACTACGAAAAACTAAATCGCACATTTGCGGTTATTTTTTGAATCTAATATACTGTTACTGTCTTATGGGAGATAAGTAACAAGAAAAGGAGGTAAAATATGAATTATAGTTACTTATCAAACTTAGATTATAATGCTGGTATTTATATCAGGCTTTCACAAGAAGATAAAGATAAGAAATATGAATCAGATAGTGAAAGTGTAACAAATCAAAAAGATATACTCCGTACCCATTGTAAAAACAATGGATTTAATCTAGTAGGAGAATATGTTGATGATGGATATTCTGGTACTAATTTTGATAGACCTGGATTTACTAAAATGATTGAAGATATAAAAAATAAAAAAATTAATTTAGTAATCGTTAAAGACTTATCAAGATTAGGTAGAGATCATGTAATGACTGGATATTATATAGAAACATATTTTCCTGAAAATAAAGTAAGATTTATATCTATTGTTGAAAATTATGATAGTATGAAAAATCAGGCTAGTAATGACTCCTCTACTTTCATAATTGCATGTAATGATTATTATAGTAAACAAAACTCTTTAAAGATTAGAAATGTATTAGATTCAAAAAGAAAAGATGGTAAATTTATAGGTAGTAAACCATGTTATGGATACATGAGGGATCCAAATGATAAAGGTCATTTAATACCTGATACTGAAGTAGCTAAATATGTAAAACTTATATTTGAATGGAGATCAAATAACATAGGTATTAGTGAAATAGCAACTAGACTTACTAATATGGGAGCACCTACTCCAGCAGCATATAAAAACTTACCTACATCTAGTAGAGTTATAGAAAAAAATAAGTGGACAATACATGCTGTTCATAATATATTACAAAATAGAATGTATACAGGAGACATGGTACAGCACACTCAAACTAATATAAGTTATAAATCTAAAAAGAAAGTTACATTAGATGAAAGCTTATGGATCATAGTAGAAGATACTCATAAGCCATTAGTAGATAAAAATACATTTATGTTGATAAATAAAAAAACTAAAAATAAAAATAGATCTTATTCTAAAAGAAAAAGACCTGAAAGATTATTAGAAGGATTATTATTTTGCCATGAATGTGGTAATAGATTAGGAGTACTTTATAGAAAAAAACAAGATTACTGGTGTATTAACTGTAATAAGTATGCTAGAGATCCTGTCAGAAAATTATGTACATCTCACTTCTTTGCCTATGATTACTTTGAAGAATTAGTTTTAAAAGAAATTAAAAAATTGTTATCAGAATTATTTCAAGATTTAGATATGAAAGAATTAAATGAAGAAGTTATTAAAAGAACTAAGAATAATTCTAATGATTATAAAAAAAGAAAAGAAGATATTATTAAAGAACAAAATAAATTATTAGAAACTATCCAAATCATCTATAACGACCGTTTAGAAGGTAATATTACACCTGATCAATATAAATTACTATCTAAACCATATGAAGATAAATTAAAGAATTTAAATACACAATTAGAAGATATTAATATAGAAATAGAAAAAAGAAAACATAGTACTGATAAATTACCAAATTATATAAATAAAATAAAAAGGTTGTTAAACTTAAACAACCCTAATAAAGATTTATTATTTACTTTAATAGAAAGAATTGAAGCAGATAAAGATAGAAATATAATTATTAGATTTAGATATGATATTCTAGACACTCATACTTTTAAATATGAAGATAATAGAGTTCATAATCCATATGGAAGAAAAGGAAAAATTTAAACTAAAACAGGCTCTTTTATCTCAATATTTTTTAAAAAATCAATTAACAAGTCATAAATATGCTCTTGTATGCTTTGCCATTCTTTAGCGGTTGTTGGGATACTCTTTCCTGTTGATTCTTTGAAAAAATTCTTTACAAGCTTAAATTTCTTTTTTACATCAGAATCTTTTCCATGTTCCAAATCATGATAATAATATCTTCTAATATTATTTATAAAATCTAATTCATTATTTTTTGCATATCCACGTGAATTGCTTTCCCAAAATAATTTATATAAATAATCAATCAATTTTTTAAAGTCTTCTTCATTATCAACAATAATATCTGGTAATGAACACATTATTTCTAAAACTGAATTAGTAGGTTTAACAAAATGATTTTGATTGATTAAATATGAATCATTATTATGTTTAATAATACTATTAGTTATAACTTTAGCTTTTTGTTGAATTATGCTTAATTTTGATTGTTCATATAATTCTTTTGAATCTCTTGTACATCCCTTTTTATATTTTATACTAAAAATTTGCAAAAGTTTTTTATAAAGATTAAATGTAGTAAATTCAGATAATGATCTTTCTTCATAAATACCCATTTTTACAAATTCATTTATAATTGATATTTTAAAATCCAAATTATTCCTTGTATATAAATTAATAAACTCATACATTTGGAAAAGTTCTTCATTATTTTGATTAGAAATCTTAGAAATAATGTTGTAACTTAAATCGTAATACTTTCTTAACGCATCCCTAAGTATAAAATAAGTATAAAAGTATTTAGGTTCATCCAAGGAATATTTTATTAAAATATTAAACATATCATTGTATGCTTTATCATCAATTATACTTTTGCTTTTTTCAACAATATTATATAGTTCAGCCAAATTTTGAATTCTATCTTCACCTAGATAATTTTTTAAAGCATCTTCTTTCATCATTTTATTCATAATACTTCAACTCCACATTTCACAAATATTATAACATATATTTTTTTAATTTAATACTTCATAATTACTTATATCGGAGCCCCCTGCATTTATATGATTACTTATTACTATAACATCTTTAGATGTACCAAATGCATTTTTAATTCTATTTGTTCTTTCTGTCGAATCAATTGTTTCATCAGTAGTTCTTGTTATATATGCTGGAATACCGAGTTCCCTTAATCTGTCATACATGTATTTACTTATAAGAAGAGTTAAATCCTTTTCAATAATTCCATTTCCGCTTGCACCTGGATCACTACCACCATGCCCAGCATCTACAACAACACCTTTTAAAGCCATATTTATCACCTATTTTAGTATATGAAACATTAGGCTACAAGTGCAAGATAATAGTTTTTAAGTATTAAAAATTTAAAAAGTATTAACATAACTAGCAAATTATATTGACTTTTTTTAAATTTAAGTATAATACATAGACCTATCGAAAGTTATTCGATGGAAAGGCTTTTGGTAAAATGAAAAAAGTTTTTAGAACTTTAACCATTTTTGTTGTTGCTTTTAGTTTCTTTACTGGAAAAGTTACTGCTCAAACTAATCCAGGTGAAGTTAAATTTACAAAGACTGCAAAAGTAGTGGCTGGTGAGAAAGAAGATGAAATAAATGCTTTAATTAACTTAAATATTGATGGTAATTCATTCAATATCTATTCATCAGAAAAAGAGGTAGTTTTAGTGCTTGATGATTCTGGAAGCATGAGTGAGAATAATAAACTATCTGAATTAAAATCATCTGCGAATAAATTAGCTGAAGAACTACTTAAACCTTCTAATAAACAGAAGATTAAAGTAGGAGTTGTTTATTATACAAATGAAATATCAAAAAAATGTGAATTAAGCACAGATCTAAATCAAGTAAAAGATTGCTAATAGTTAGCAATCTTTTTTTATACTTATTTCTTCATTATATATTTTATAATACTTTTTAATAATTTCACTCCAAGAAACACCTAAATTTTTTTTAGCATTTCTTGAGACTTTTTTTAATTCACTCTCATTATTAAAAATACTAATTATTTTATTCTTATATAAATTAACATCTAATTCACTCAAATAACCATCAACCCCATCAGTAATTGTTGACCCAACCATACTCTCTCTTATAAATAAACCTGGTGTCATATTAACTGCAGCTTCTATTCTAACTAAACTTGAAGTATCAAACAAAGATGGAAATAATAACAAGTCACTTCTCCTATAAATATATGAAAGAAGTTTTCTATCTGTTATCTTACCAGTCAAAATAACATCGTCTTCTAAATTATACTCTTTTACTCTATCAATAAGTTTTTCATAGTCAGGTCCTTCACCAACAAAAATCATTTTAAAAGAAAAATTATCATCCTTAAGTAATTTAAGTGCATCCATTATAAAAAATATATTTTTAATATCAATTATTCTACCAACAAAAATCATAACTTTATCTTCTTCTTTAAGATTAAACATTTCATTAATCATGTCCTTTTTTATACCCTTAAAAATTGCAGGTTTCAAATCAGTCCCATTATAAACAACTCTAATTCTCCCTTTATATCCATAATTTCTTGCTTCAAGAACCAAAGGATCATTAACAACAGTACATAAATCACACTTATTTAAAGATTTAATAAGAACACCTGTTACTTTTTTAGCTATTACTCCATTTTTAACAAATCTTTTAAATTCAAAATCAAACCTAGTATGCAATGTAGATATACAAGGAATATTTAATTTCTTAGCAAGATTAATCCCAATACGCCCTAATATAAAAGGAGAATGTATATGAATTATATCAAACTCTTCATTAATAAGTTCACTTTTATTACAAAAAACATCAACTATTTTATAAGAAGTAAAAGGTACTTTTAAACTTTTTAACCTAATAACTTTATAAGGAAACTCTTTATCATCACATCCATCAATATATGGACACACTATAACAACATCAGCATATTTTGTTAAACATCTAGCCAAATTATCAACAACCATTGTAACTCCATCTATATTAGGATAATAATTATCTATAAAAAGACCTACTTTCATTCTTTTCTTTTTCATACAACATACCTCAATATAAATATACTATATTTTTAAAAAAAATACTATTAAAAATTATTAGATATTGTAAACTATAATTTACAAGAACATTATTTTTTATTATTATTTAATCTTTTAAGTTCTAAAACACTAATATTTAAATTATTATCTACCCCACTTCCTATTTTAACGTCCTTTTTATTATTTCCATGATAATCACTTCCAACAGTCATAAATAAATTATATTCTAAGCATACTTGCTTATAAAACTTCATTTCTTCATTAGTATGACTTGAATGATACACTTCAATTCCTCCTAACCCACACTTAATTAATTCTTTTAACAAAATCAAAAACTCTTTTTTATCAAGTTCTAAACTTTTTGGATGTGCAAGTACACTTACCCCATGAGCCAAATTAATAACATTTATCGCTTCTTTATAATTTATCCCTTTTCTATATTTTCTTGTATTTTCATAAGCTGTAATTAAATATTTATTAAACGCATCTTTAACATCACTAGCATACCCATACTTTACACACATCTTAGCAATATCAACCCTATTAATAGTATTTCCTTCATTATACACACTTTCTATTAATTTAACTAATTCTACATTACTAAATTCTAAATTATATTCTCTTTTAACTTCTTCATAAATTGTCAAAAATGAATTAATCTTATTTTCCTTAATCCACGATAATTTATCATTTAAATATTTATTATCTATATCTATTCCATATCCCAAAATATGCATTCTACCATGATTAACCTTAACAGATAATTCAACTCCATCAACAAATTTCAAACTCTCATCATTATGTAAAACATTCTTATATTTTCTAATACCTTCAATCGTATCATGATCAGTTATAGAAAGTACACCTACATTTGATTTTTTTGCTAATTCCAATACTTCAAGTGGACTGTTTGTTCCATCACTATAATTAGTATGAGTATGTAAGTCAGCTACTTTTATTAAATCATAATACTTCTTTAACACTTCCTCTTTTTTACTTTCATCATAATTAAAACTACTTAATAACTTTGCAATTTCTTCGCTATCATTAGATTTATACATATAATCACTTCCCTTAGTTACATTATATAACAAAATTAATAATTAAAAAATTACCAATTAGTTATATTTGTAATAACTACAAGTTATAAAAGCCATTAAAAATATGTATTATACTTATTAACAAAAAAGGAGTATATTATTACCAAAGAAAGGAAGAAAATCATGAATAAAGAAATGTTAAATTTACTAAAAAAGAAAAAAGAACTTATTAATCAAATTATAACTATAAGAGAAAAAACTAATTATTACGAACTAAATAACCTTTTATTAATTTCAAAAAAATATTTAAAAGATAACAATGACACATTAATTCTAAGTGAGTATATAAATAAAATTAATAAAAAACTTAAGACACTAGAAAGTGAAAAAAATCTAACTATAGAAGAAATAAAAAAAATATGTTCACATCAAATAGTAATTGATGAAAGAAAAGAAAATAATTATATTTACCCAAACTACATTTACTGTCCAATATGTACTTCTTTTTTAGAAGACATACCACCCTCATCAAGACATATAATAACTGGCAAAGTAAAAAATGATTTTAACATTGACTACGAAATATTAAATGACAAAGATAAACTTGAAGACTTTTTAACAAAACTAGAGTATACAGAAAATATACAAATATTAAGGAGATATTAAAAATGAAGAAATATGAAATTAACACTTTACTTAAACTAAAAAAAGAATGCCCTAAAATTTCAACAGATTTACTAGATTTACAAAGAGTCATTATTACAAATATAGAAAATCCAGAACTCAAAAATAACATTAAAAATATTAAAAAATTACTAATAAACGAAAGAAAAAATTTAATAAATAAATATGATGAATTAGAAAAATTACAAAAGAAATGTAAACACGAAATAAGATTAACATCTATAGATAAAGAACACACTTGCATTTTATGTGGTAAAAAAATATCAGGTGAAAACACTTTTTCCTGGAGTGAAAGTATAAACAGAAACAATAACTACATATCTTTTCGATATAAAAAAGAAGATAATCCAAATGGAGACTTTGACATATATAACGAAAATGGTTACACGATAGAAGAATTAACAACCATAACATCCAACATATTAGAAAACTATAATGATATTGATGAGATAAACCTAATACAAGAATTCAAACAAAGAAACATAAAAAATATGAAAGTAATAAATAAAAAAGACAAAATTGAAAACTACATTCTAGTAATTGATGGCACTAATAAAATATATATAGATGAAAATAACTACATTTTTAGACCACATAAAAATCAAACATTCAAAATTGTAGACTACTTTTCACAAATACCAAGTATAAAAATAAAATATATAGTTAATAAAGAATTTAAATCGAGTGAAGAATATAAAAAAATAGAAAATAACCCAAACATAAAAATTATATTATATAATGAAATATCAACCATTTACAGTGAACTAAATAACGACCAAGATATTCCATATAAACTAATTTTTAATTATAGTAAACTATATACTGTAACATATTCTTCAAACAAAATAAATTTAATTCCTTATAATTTAGACCTAACAATTTTCCATTCAAAAATAATAACTGAAGAAATTAAAGAAGAAAATAATTTACTAAAACTAAAAAAAGACTTATATTATAGTTGTATTAAATAACTCTTTTTAGTATAATAAGGTCATAACTGGAGGTTATTTATGAATATTGATTATGAACTATATAGAATATTTTATATTGTAGCTAAAAATGGAAACATAACAAGAGCTAGTAAAGAACTTTTAATAAGTGAGCCTGCTGTCAGTAAATCAATTAAAAACTTAGAAGGGTATTTAGGTGCTCCACTATTTACTAGAACAAAAAAAGGAGTAAACTTAACAACTGAAGGAATTACATTGTACGAATATATTAGTAAAGGAATAGAATACTTTAAAAGTGGTGAAGCAAAATTTAATGAATTAATTAACTTAGAAAGTGGCACTATTAGAATTGGAATAAACACTACACTAACAAAAGAGTTTTTAATGCCTTACTTAGAAACTTTTCATAAACTTTATCCCAATATAAATATAGAAATAAGAACAAATCTAACTAGTGAATTAAAGTCTATGCTTAAAGATGGTTTAATTGATATGCACATTTTAAATCTAACTAATGAAGAAACAAAAAATGATTTTAACATAATAAAATGTAAAACAATAACTGATTGCTTTGTAAGTAATAAACCTATTAAAGAAAAAATATCAATTAAAGAATTAAATAACTACCCTTTAATACTTCAAGACAAAAATTCTAACACAAGAAAATTCCTAGATGATTTTGCAAATAAATACGAAATAACTTTAAAACCAAAAATTGAAATAGGAAGTTATTACTTAGTAAGTGAGTTTTCACGTATTGGTCTTGGAATTGGTTATGTTACAAAAAATTATATAAAAAATAATTTAGATAACAAAGAACTATTTATTGTACCAATTAAAGAAAAAATTCCTTCTAGAGAGATAGGTATATTGCTTAATAAGAATACTACACCTAACTTTAGTACAAAAGAATTAATAAAAATAATTACACAAAATGGAACTAAATAGTAATAATTTACGACTATATAAGTGGGTGTGATAAAATGACTAGTCAAGCCTTAAGAGAATTTGATAGTATTTATAATGAGACTTTTAATGAGATAAAAAGGTATGTTATATTGAAATGCAAAAATATTGCTGATGTGGAAGATATTTTACAAAATATATATGCTGACGCGTATAAGAAGTTAAAAAAGAATATGAGTGTTGATAAATTTTATTTATTAGGAATTGCAAATCATAAAATTAATGACTATTATAGATTTAAGTTTAAAGATAAAATAGTAGATTATTTTAAGAATGAAGAAGACTCGGGTATAGAGAATATCCGTGATGAGTTTAACTTAGAAGAAACTATTTCTAATAAATATGACACTGATAAGGTGTGGAATTATTTAAAAAAGAAGAAAAGTGTTATTTCAAAGATATTCTATTTATATTATTATGAAGAGTTAACACTTAAAGAGATAAGTGAGTTTTTAAATATCACAGAAAGCAATGTGAAACACTATATCTATAGGACATTAAAGGAACTTAATAAATACTTAAAGGAGGAATGATTTATGAATTTGAAGAGTATGTTTACAAAAAAAATAAATAAATATAAAATATACGATAATATTACTAGAAAGAAGGTTAATTATTTGTTTTTAGTACCATCTACATTAGTTGTTATTTTGTCAGTAATGTTAGTACTTAACAAAAATACTAGTGAAGTTGTGTATAAGTATGAAAGTGATATTATAGTTATCAATGAATTAAGTGATAATGCGAAGTTAAACTATGTTGTTAAAGATATGGATATTAATAGAAACGAAATAAAAAGTTTAAATGGATCTTTAGCTCCGATACCCAAAGGTTACAATTTAGAACATAATTATGAATGGTTAACATATGATAATAAAGAAAAATATGCTAATCAAGTAATATTTAAGAATGGAGAAAAAGTAATAGATATTTATTATTCTAAACATGAATCAATTACTGGAAGACCTAAATGCATATATGTACCTACTAGTGAACTTAAGTCATCTATTATACATAATCATGAAGTTAAAATTGTAAAAGATTATAGTGATAACTATAGTTACGTCACTAGTGCAAAATTTACTTATAATAACTTATTTTATGATATTGAGTTTGTTAACCTAAGTATTGAAGAAATTGTAAGTTATATAAGAAAAATACTAAAATAACTAAATTTCAGGACTATCAACAAATCCTGGATCCTTAAATCTAAAATAAACTAAACAAATTGCACCAACAACAAAAAATACACTACCAAAAAGTCTTATTCTAATAAGATTTTTTTCTTTAGAACTTGCTTCATTATAAATTTCATAATTTCTTTTCAAATAATAAAGATAAATTATAAGTGCTATAACTATAGTTATCTTAAAAATAGTACAACCCTTTTCATGATAAGAACTATCACCTGTTTCAATAAACTTTTCTTCATAATTAGTACCTATTATTCCCATTACTGAAATAATTATAAAAACAACATAAATAATTTTTTCAATATCTAAGTTTACCTCTATACTATTCCTCATAATAAATTATAAGTTTTACCCCACAATAAAAGACCTCTAATTAGAAGTCTTATCAAAACTAACAGTCTTAGACCATTCTAAGAATTTAGGTTTGTACTTATCTTTATTCTTTTCTGAACAAATAAATTGTATTAACCAAAAAGCATCTTCTGACTTATTAACAGTAGCTAAATAATAAATATTCTTTCCATTCATTTCTTTAACATATTCAAAATAAACAACACCATCTTTATTAATTACTTCACTATCTAATTTATTATTACTAACTACCAACCTAGCATAATCTTCTAAAGAATTTTCACTAGTAATATTTACTTTTTCTAAATCAGTAAAACTTTCTTTTAAAGCAGTAAATTCCATATCTATTCCCTTTAAATAAACAGTTTGACTAACTATATCAGTTTCTACTAAACCATCTTCTAAAGTAACATTTATACCATTAACACTATATTTCTTTTCTCCAACATTAAATTCACATCCTGCTAAAAAGAAACAAAAAACAACTGCGAATATACCTAAAATAATTCTATTTTTCATATCATAACTCCTCATACTATAAAAGTGTACCATAAAAAATATAAAAAATCTATAAAACAAAGTTTCTAATTTACAAAAAAATATAAGTTCAATAAATCTATTATATAAATAATTTAATATTCCCAGTTTAAAAATAAAATAAAATTTAAATATATAAAAAAGAAAAACTGTAACTAATCGTTACAGCCACTTTTACATACATTGCTTTTAACTTCATTAAATGATTTTTCAAATAATAATTTTAGGTCTTCACTACCTTCATTTTTCCAGTAATCTTCAGGTATTTCATAACCTTTTGTATCAAGTGATGTTTCATCATTAAATAGCAATATTTTACCTTCTTTTACAACAATTAAAGCAGGTACAAATACTCTTTTATTTCCCTCTTCATCATTTGGTATGTATTCATTTAATATTTTTACTATTTTTTGATATTTTTCAGAATTATTTTTTCTATCTTCTAGAATATTAAAATAATAAACTTTATCTATACCAACTTTTTTAGCTACTTCTTCTACATAAGGAACATAAGCTTGACACCAAGGACATTCAGGAAAGCCTAAATATACTACACCAGTTCCATTTTCAAGTATGTTTATTATTTGATCTATATTTCTATAAACAAACGGATTATTATCACTCACCTTACTATATTCATTTTTAAATCTAAGTGCATCAGTTTCTTTATTATCATCTTTCTTAATAAAGAAAAAATATAATAGAATTAAACCAATAACTACAAGTATAGCTCCTAATAAAAACTTTTTTAAATTTTTCATGTTTTTCCTCCTTCTACTTAAATGATAACATATTTATTTTTATTTGTAACTAAACTTAAGGTTGAGTTTATTTTTTATTACAAGTATTACTTAAATTAAGAGGAATTTGATATTTAGTAATATTACCCTCATTATCAGTAGCATTAATAACTATATATAAACTATTATTATCATACTTATCACACTTATTAGAAAAATCTTTCAAATCAAAATCAATATTCTCTAAATAATCTTCTAACTTAATACTTCCATCATAATTATATTTACAAGTATCAAGTACTTTAAACTTATCATCCTTTTTCTCATACAAACCACATTCTATTTTTACATATTTAGTAGTATCATCTCCTCCACAATAAGTAACATTTCCTAAATGCAAATGACTATCACTCTTATTATAAGCAAGTGACCCATAAATATTAAAGTCTTCACAACTTGAACTTATTATCTTAAAGTTTATTTGATTATCCCGAAAATTAAGTGAAGCAATTACTATTAATAAAATAACTAATATAATTGAAGTCAGTATTATTAACTTTTTTTTCTTTTTATTAACTTTGCCTTCTAAAACACTATCTAAACTAATATTATAATCTTCACATATTAACTTTAAAACACTAATATCAGGTATATTTTTTCCATTTTCCCATTTACTTACCGCTTGATAAGTAACACCATATTTATTAGCAAACTCATTTTGTGTAAGATTACTCTTTATTCTTAACTCTTTAATCAAGTTACCAATTTTAACTGGATCCATTAAATCACCTCTTATAAATCAAACACTTTATAAACTAAAACACTATTAATAATTAATAAAACTACACCTATTACCAAATGCACTTCATTCATAGGAAATTTACTAACTTCATATAAAACACTAACTATACTAGAAAGAACAAATCCTATAATAGCATAATATGTTTCCTTCTTATAATGTTTTAAACACCAATCAATTATTTTAGAAACAAACACAATACCAAGTACAACACCTAGCATAAATACACACATTAAAATAATATTAGTACTTAAATTTTTAAATGCTGTAATCTCATTTACCATATTTAAAACTGGTTCATAATAACCTATCAACATAAGAGTAAAAGAACCGCTTATACCAGGAACAACCATTGTAACTGCAGCTAACATACCTACAAAAAATAAAATAACATATCCATACATATTTATATTATCAAAAGTAACCAAATTACTGCTTTTATGAAATATTAACATACTAAGAACTATTAACATTCCAACTAACATAAGAGAAATATCTTTTATAGTAATTTTATATCCCTTAACATTCTTACAAAGTGAAGGAATACCACCAATAATCATACCCAAGAATATCAAAATAGTTATAATAGGTGCCTTATCTAAACCAAACTTAATAATTCTAGCAAAAACACTAACAGAAAAAACTACTCCAAGCCCTATTGGTAACAAATACATAAAATACTTTTTAAAATCATTAACACTTTTATAAAAATTACTAGCTGCTTCAATTAACTCTTCATAAATTCCCATCAAAACAGCAAGTGTACCACCACTTACTCCAGGAATAACAAAAGATATTCCTAAAATTATACCTTTAATAAATAAAAATATTTTCTCTTTCATATATTCTCCTTTTTAAAATAATTAATAAACATAAATAAAACAATTAAACCAACTAAATATCCAGCACATACATCAGACAAATAATGTACTCCCAAGTACAACCTAGATACTCCTATTAATATTATTATAATAACTAAAAATATAGTAAATAATACTTTTTTTAATCCTTTAATATCACTATTACTAAGTAAATAAATTAAAATTCCATAAAAAACAATACTACATGCAGTATGTCCACTTGGAAATGATGGATCCCATGGAACATTTATTAAACTTGTAAGTGGCCTTTCTCTATTAATAATAAATTTAATAATTAAATTAATCAAATAAACTGTCAATAAAGAACAACTAAGTTTAATAATATTTTTTTTATTTTTATAAACAACAAACAAAATTATTAAACTAGTTATATAAAAGTATACACTTCCCATATTAGTAATAATTTTAAAAAAAATAGTTAAACCATTATTCACTAAATTATCTAATATATAATCATGTATAAACATATCAAATGTTAATAACTCATAACTAAAGTATCTTTTCATTTGAATAAATGTTAATAACATTAAAATAATTGTTAATAAATAATACTTATTCACTTTTAAAAATTTATTCATATTAACCACATAAAAATTATACAACAAAAAAACTATATTGTAAACTAAAACAACATAGTTATAAGCATTAATACAATGCCAAATAAAATTCCCATATTAACCATTTTCTTATCCTTACTATCTTTAATTAAAGGTAAAAATTCAAAACAAGCAATATACATAATCATACCAAAAGTAAATGATAAAAGTGTTCCAATAATAAATGCATTCAAAGTAAACTTATATAAAACTAAAGCACCAAATAAATAAGATATTCCAATACCTATCATACATAATAAAGTTTTACTTTTACCATATAATTCATTAAACGTACTTGATAAAGTAAACCCAAGGGGTAAATTATGAAGTGCAATTCCAAGAGTTAAAATAACAGCAGTATCATAACTAGTTAAAACAGTACTATAAAGTGTCATTCCTTCTATAAAATTATGAATAACTAAAAACACACAAGTAATAAAAGATATATGTTTATAAGCACTCTTTTCTTCATGATGATGATGTCCACCTAAAACATCTAGTACGATTACTACTGCAAACCCAATAATTATAAAGAAGCAAGTAAATAGTATACTCTTAAATGTATCAAATCCTTCTTTATAAAATTCATAAGCATCAGGTATTAAATGAAATAACCCCAAAAGAATTAAAACAATAAATCCAAGAGCCACACTGAAAGTCATAACTTTCTTATTATTCTTTGTAGAAAAAACAATTAAAGAACCAATTAATAAAGAAAACACTTCAAATATACTTAATACTAAAACTACAAATAAATCCATAATTCCTCCTATATATCCATATATTTTTTATATTTAGGTAAATCACCTTGTTTAATACCACTAATACTTGGTTTAACTTGAAACACTCCAGGATACTGATTTCCTTCTATTACAATAAATTCACCTTTATCATTTAAAACAACATCCCAACCAACATATCTAATACTTGGTACAACCTTACTTAAAGTGCTTATAAAGTTTTCTAACTCATTATAATTTGGTACTTTAAACCCTACAATATCACATCCACTACTTGGATGTTTATAATAAATATTTCCTTTCTCATCTATCGCAGGTACATAAACAGTTCCTAAATCATTAACAAAAGTATACATTCCACCACTACTAAAATTATCAACATTTCCATTATTACCTATTCTTAAAATAGTATTCAAAATATGAGTAACCCCTTTATCATCAACAAAAGAAAGCACTCTAAGAGTATTAACACTTCCCTTATATAACTTACTAAAACTTTCGTGTTGATAAATAAACTCTTCAATAATAAACTCTTCTTTTTTCATAATAGAATTATATAACTTTAAAACATTATATTCATTCCTAAACATATTTCTATCTATATTAATAATCTCTAATCCTTTACCACCACAATTATTAACTTGTTTACAAACTATTTTTTCTTTATCAAAAATATAATCCTTAAATTCTTTAAAAGTAGCATCCCTTAAATCAATAAAACTTCTACCTAAATAATTCTTAAATAACTTATTAAATTCTCCCTTATCATCAAGTAAATGCCAGTCTTCTTTTTTATTATACTTTTTAACTATATCATTATTATATTTACCAGTTAAATAAGTACTTCTTTCTTTACTATTTAAAAGATAAAACTCAAACTCAAAATAATCCATATACCCACTTCCATATAAAAGTGCACACTTAGCCATATCAAAAAGTATATAAAAGGTACTTTTATTTATTTTACCACCAACTATTTTTGCATGATTAACATATTCTTTAAATTTCATATTTTTTAATTTTTTAAATACATAACTTATTTTCATAATTAACACCTATTAAAATTATAGTAAACTTTTTTGAAAAAGTCTACTACTTAAAAATAGAAATCACAATTTATGTAATTTATTATAAATAAAAATGAGAGCTTTCGCTCTCTTCAGGGGGGCCTGCTCTCTTCAGTTAGAAGAGACCAAATTGTGTTAAACCCTTTAAATATTGGCCTTTTTATATTGGCATAAACCGTCATTTACCGTAGTTTTTTAGCATTTTTGTACCTAAATTGTACCTAAAAAAGACAATAGTATTATTTCTACTGCCTTCTCGAATAAATTGATTATACCATTTTTATTGATTGATATCTATCGTTAAAAAGAGCTGCTTCTATTAAAGATATACCCTACTAATATACATGAAGCTATATATAAAACTATAAATATAATTATAAACACCGTTATGTTAGATATAAAGTATCCTAATGTAGTAATTAGTGCTGTAACATAACAATAACTTATTAAATAGCCAAAACTTCCAGATGCAGGATCATTTATTCCTTTAGTATATCCACATCCAGTTAGTATATATGCACAGAAATGCAGGATAGTACCACCAATAAATATGTTACATAAATCAGCATATACTTCACTACCTATGATATTTATATAAGGATTTGGTAGAACAAACTGTCTTATTAATGCACTAATCAAATGAATAAACTTATACATTATTACTCATCTCCTTCTTTTATAACAAACTTATAGCATTTTGAATTTGGGATTTTTCTTATTGAAGGAGATATAAATAACTTAAAAACACAGTTTCCTTTTAGATATTCTATTTGATCTTCAACACTTCCTTTTTCCTCCAACCATTTAGTATTCTTTTGTATTTCATTCCTTGCGCTCGTATTTGTCGAACAATCTATAAGGTCATAATATACTCCATTTAAATAAGTACCTGATTCTTTTATATCCGGTTCATACATATAAATTTTTGGTAAGTCTTTTTTCTTAATTAAATAGATATCTCTTGCTTTAGGTATCTTTATTAAATCAATTTTTCTATTATTTATGTCAATAGTTTTATCATCAAAATTATTTAAGTTTAAAACTCGCCAATTGGATGGACTTGTAATAATTACATATTTTTCCTTTTCGTTCAAGCCATCTATATATTTTACAAAATCTCCCTTAATAACCTCCGCTATACTATCTAATTTTTTTAAATAATCTTTTGAAATTCCAGTAAGTATAGCACGTGCATAATCTTTGGAAATATTATCTAATCCATAAACCTCATCAAAAAAAAATTCTCTTCCCATTATTTGATTAATCCCAAATAGTCTTTTATTTCTTTTATTAATAATTGAATACTTGTTATTATCTTTTAAATATGATGTCAATTCATTTCCATTTTCTATCTCATTAAAAATAACATTTTTGAAACTCTCAGTTTTTTCTGAACTAATTTTGTTATTCTTAATATATTCTGCTTCAGTTTTTTTGCATTCTTCCACTAATTTTTCCAAAACATTTATTAAAGATGAATTGTTGAAACTAATATCTAATACTGCATCTAGCTTACTCTTCTCGTCTGACTTCACTATATTTAATAATCTTTCATAAAAATATTTGTTATCCTTTGAAATCAATTCAGAATTTATATCATCTGAATTTGAATAGTCTATACCAAACACATAAATGAATTCTTTCAATATAAATATATCATCTACATGAATTCCAGACCATGAATTCCTATATTCTTTATTTTCAAATCTAAAATCAAAATGATAATATGCATCATGGACATTAGAATTAGAATTATAATATTTTTTAAAATATTCTATGGCTTCATTTTGACTATAAAAATCTACAAAATTACTCTCAATATATTTTATTAACTTTTTCAATTCGGCTTTATCATCTTCATTAAAGATATTCTTATTTGTTAAGATAATTAGGCCATATATAAAGCCAAATGAAAATTGAATCTTGATAATATCGTATGAATCTGGTTCACCATCAATAAATCCATTATAATCAAAAATAACATTATTAAACAAATCATTAATAGCTTTAAATTCCTTTTTTATTATTAAATCAAATAAGAAATTCATTAAATTTGATAATAAAACATCATAGTATATAGAATCACTATTCTCTTTTATTGAATAATAATCATATCTAAATAATGAATTAGTAAAGTCGTACGATGTCTTTCTAACATCATCAGTAATTTCTAACTGTTCAGTATAACAATAATAAATATAGTTACTTAAAAACCTGTATCTTTCATAATCCTCATTAGAATAAGCTAAACTAGCTAACGTGCTAAAAAAATTTGCTAACTCTTTATTTTTATATATATCTTTATAGTATTTAATATATATTTTTCTTATATATTCATATGAAATATCTAATAAAGATCTCATATTATTTTTATATAAAAAATTATAAAAATTAAATAATCTACTATCAGAATCAAAATTATCATCTATATTAGTTTCTGCTAAATAAAATAAATCATTAATTATCAAGTTAATTTCATTATCAAGATATGGAATACTATCATTTAATAAGCATGAATTTCTTATACTATCTTCATAATTTATTATATCATTTTTGCAATAAGCAACTGTCACACCCCTATTTACTTTTTCTCCGCCTTTTAGGTTAAGAATAATTAGAGGTTTTGTATATACTATAAGTTCTTTTCTTCTTCTTTTTTCTTCTTCTATCTTATCTATTATCGCTTGTAATGATCTACAACTATACGATTTAAAGATTCCGCTTTTATTTGCTTTTATTGGAATATAATCATCAACATTTTCTACATCAAAAGAAAAATATTTTTTATTGTTTTTCAAAAATTTATCTATAGATTCATTTTTCAATTTCTTTTTTGAATTTTTAATGTTTCTATTATGAATTTCCATAAGTCTTTTTTCAATATATTTATCATATTCAGCAGAAAAATAGTCACTATCGGTATTTAGTTTGATGGCTATTCCAAAAAGTTTAATTGTCAACCAAATAGAGCAACATATAAAAACATTTAATAATAATTCTACTGCAAAAAATAAAATCTTAAATAAATCTACACATTCTTTGTTATATGGTATTATCTCTTTTATGATGCATAGTGATAATATAAGGATTGAAAAAGTCATGATAACTTTCATTCTTGTTTTTTCTAAAAGAAATCTTTTTTGTGTCTCAACCTTACTATCATTCATCGTCTCTGCAATAAATATTACAATTGCCACTAATACTCCGATTATTCCAACAAAAGCATCTATTCTCACACTTCCATTTAAGGGTTCAAAAATATTTATGTTCATCCAAATAATAAAATTATAAATATTTTTCAAAAATTCTTCTATATTCATCTTTTACCTCCAATCAAAAAAAGAGCATATTCCATCTTAAAATGAAACACACTCTATTTATTATTTAAATATATTATAACACAATTTCTATATTATTGAAATAAATCATGACAATTTTTAAGTGCTTATTATTGTTTCATCACCGGCTATATTTCTAACTTTTATTCTACAAGGTTTTTTATCAAATGAAATTGTTCCATCCCATAAATCTTTTGTTTTAGCTCCATTTTTAATAACATACCCAAGTTTATCAATCTTTATTTCTTCATCACTATGCCATATACCTTCACCTGAAGTACAATCCAATGAAATCATTTCAATTAACTCTAAACCTTCATCGCTTATTTCGATATATTTTGCTTTTTTACCAGTTGATAACATTTGTGAGTTCATTTTTTCATTGTACTCATTTATTTTTCCTATTAGCCTATCACTTATGAATTTATTTACAATTAATGATTTTTCTTTAATGCGATATTCCATAATATCTGATACTACTGTTTCATCTAATATTTCTTTTAAATCTTTTAATTCAATTTCTATGTCTCTACGTAGATATTCTTTTATAAAATCTTTAATCTCTTTTTCATCAGATATGTCAATGTAATAAATAATTACTTTTTTGATATTATCATCAAGTTCAGGAATCGCTTGATTAATAATTCTATTTATTAATACAACATCTAATAATTTTGTTGTAGAATCCATTAAATTAGGTATATAAACTGGGATTAATCCAATTTTACTATCATTAATTGCACCTTCCCAAAATTCAGGAACACTATCTTCATTTTTTAATCCTGGAATTAATGATTTTACTTTTTCCATAGTTTGTATTGGATTTCTATATAAATTTACCCCATCTTTAATATCCATTACTTTAAATGATGCTCCAGCTTCTTTCAATCTATCTCTTGCAGTTTCAATACTATTTATACCAATATCACAATGAATAAATTTTCTATCTAAATCATTCGATACTTTTGCTGTTACACCTGATCCACCAAAAAAGTCAGCTACAACCATTTTTTTGTGTGAAGAAGCTTTAATTATTTTTTCTAATAATGCTTCAGGTTTTTGTGTTGAATAATCAACTTTTTCTGTAGCCATACCATTTATTGTTGCGATGTACCAAACATCCGTAGGTAGAGCTAATTCTTGATTTCCCCTTCCTTTATTTCCATCCGTAATCATGGCACCTTTATATTTTAACCTGTTTTCAGTAGCCTCAGATATTTTTCTTTCTTCTAAGACCTCATTTGCATTGAAGCAAAATTCTTTTGATAGTGAATACATATATATTGTATCATGTTTTTTATTCCATTGTGTTTTTATTCGACTCCCCCAACTATATTGCCATATAATTTCATTTAAAAAATTATCTTCGCCAAATATCTCATCCATTAAAATTTTAACATAATGACCTATGTGATGATCTAAATGAACATAAATAGATGCATTAGCACTCATTATTGATTTTATTGCCATTAGATTTTCATACATCCAATTTAGATAGACTTCTTTATTCCATACATCACCATACATTTTTTCTTCAAAAGTTCTTAGTTCTTCGTCTTCAAGAGTTTCTTCTGCTTTTTTAATGGCTTCAGCAATTTTAGGGTTTCTTCTTATATAAATAGTTTTTGCATAGTCTGCACCACTTGCAAAAGGTGGATCTATATATACTAAGTCAACCTTTATATTTTTCTCTTTTAAGTATGCACATGCAGATACACATTCACCTCTTATAATCATATTTTCAGTATTTTTATCACCTACTATTTCTTCTGTTTCAACTTCATATAAAGGCATACCCTTATCTATTCTGTTGAGTACTTTATCATTATTCGCATATTTTAATATTCTTTTTGTTCTTGTAAAATTATCAAGAATTGCTTGACCTTCAATAGGTTCTTTAAAATAAGGTACATATTTAACTGCCATTATTTTCCCTCCTTTAAAAATTCATATAATTTATCATTTAATTTACTTATTATTTCGTTATCTGTTAAAGTATCTTCAATATATAAATAATCAAATTTATTGTATCCAAATTTCTTATTATTAAATTTAATAAATTCTTTTTCTATATAGTTCCTTCGATCTATAAATTCTGATTGTTCTTTGAAGCCTTTACCTTTCGTTTCAATAATTAAAACTTTATCTATCTTATTATCATTATCTCTTCTAATTATCAAAAAGTCTGGAGTATATAATCCAACTTTTTTCAATACCTTGTCTTCTGTTTTGTAACATTCTATTCTAAAAGATGCTATATTGTGATCTCCGTTATAATATACCTCTAAATCATTTGAAACAAATCTATTTAATGATAATACTTTTTCTAAAAAGGATTTTTCAAAAGAACTTTGATTAAATACATATGGTATATAGTGAAAAGTTTTATCTTTCATTTTTAATTCTAATATATCATCATTATTTCCAATGATTAAAGCCTCAGGATTGCTCTTTACCAATTCTAGCAATTGTTCTTTTGATAATTCTTCTAAATTAATTTTTTTATTGTCGTTTTTATCCTTTTCTAAAATATTATTAACTATTTCATTTTCTGGATAACGCAACTCTTTATTAACCAAATCTATAGATGGAATATCTAGTATTGAAAGTATTGATGCACTTTCTGGAACTTCTTCCTTTATAATTGCCATCTTTCTTTTATTATAAAAAGCTTTTCTTATTAGATTATTTATCAATTTATGGTTATATGTCATATTAAATCTATTATCCATTGTTATTGCTTTGTAAATTGACTTTAACTCTTTATCATATTCATTAAGCATATCTAAAGTAATAAATCCAAAGCTTTCTTTTGATATATTTAATAACCATTTATTATAATTGATGTATTCTCCATATATAATACTATTAATATTAGTTTCTACTACTTCGTCATTTATATTTTTTTCTGTTACTATAACGTTTTTCTTTATAGAATCCATTGATAAAATTTTCTTTAAATCTCTTGATGTTTTAGCCTCTTCTTTTATTTCATCGGAATATCTTATATTCAATTTATAGTATTCAATTTCAGGAATATTCAAATATTTCATTCTACTTGTTCTATTAATTTTATTAAGTATCTTAGTACCTTCTTGAAATTCTTGTAATGTTGCATGTTGAGCCTTTTTAAGTTGCCCTGACAATAATTTTTCATTATCTTGGTTTAAATAAATAAGAGCTGTTTCTTTATTTCCTTTAACAACCTGCCTTAAACATCTACAAGTTGTTTGTAGTACCATTTTTGTAGGACAATCACCTTTTTGTGATAAAATTACTCCTGTTAATGAACTACAATCCCAACCTTCTTTTCCAATTCCTACAAGCAAAATAACTCTCTTTTTAGATAATGGGGTATTTAATGAAGCAAATTCTAATTTGTTTTCTTTAGGCAATGAATAATCTTTGTTTCCACCATGATATTTCAAAATTACTTCATTTGGATTCATTCCTAAGTTCGTTACGATTTCAGATACACATGGATAAATTGATTCTTCCAAATTTGTAATATTTCCACAATAAATTGCTATTTTACTTAAAATACCGTTGTATTCAACATTCTTATATTTATCAAAAAACTCAGTTAAACCTTCTTTAATTATATTAAGTGGATTATTATCTGTTGATGCAATAATTTTTGGTTTTTTCAAAAAGTTATCTATTCCAGCAGTTAACGGATAGTAATAAATTGTATTTAAAATATCAGTATTCTTAATAGTAATTTTTGAAGTAATATTAAATGTTTCTGGTTTATCCAAATATGGGGTGCCCGAAAATCCAACTACTTCATTTATGTTACCTGATTTATTCCAATTAGTAACAACTTTGTTTAACTTTATTTCTTCATCTGCTACATGATGTACTTCATCAATAAAAATTGCCAAATTTGGTATTTTACCTATTGTTTCTCTTAATTCATTTGCTACTTTACTTACTATATCATCAGTTTCAAAATCAATTTGTAATTGCTCATTTTCTATTTTTACTCTATCCAATATAACTTTTTCTGCATTTGTTAAAAGTATTACTCCGAACATATCTTTATATGGTTGATATTGTGCTATTTTTGCTACATTAGGATTCTTTATCTTATTGCTTTTCTTATCTGGTTTTACAGCATCTAATATTTCAAATTTTAATGTCTTTTTTAAATTACTCGCAATTGGTTCTGGAAAGATCCAAGTAACATCAAAATCTTTTATTTTCTTTAGACTTGGAACAATAGAACTTTTTAATCCAGATGGCGCTAGAATAATAAAATTGTGAGCGAATGCCTTATTGTATGGTTCATTCATTGCAAAGTATAAATCAATATATATAAATGCAGACATTAAAAATGTTTTTCCTGCACCCATTGGCAAAGAATAAATATAATTTGCATAATCAATATTATGAAAAAAGTTTTTAAATATCTTTTCAAAACTTAATGTTAAATAATTATCTTCTATTTCTTTTTTTAATTCTTTATAATTATCATCAGTGATTGATATTTCATATAACTGTCTTGCTGAAATATTATTACATAAAAAATCATTTAGGTTCTTAGAGATTGGCAATTCATCTAAGTCTATATTTTGTAAAAAATATCCCTCATTAAATAACCTTTCTAATGACTGATTTTTACAATAGATCTTAAAAAATAAATATAACTTAATCGATTCTATTTGTGCATCTCTTAGTTTATCTTGATTAATTATATAATCTATAATATTTTTAATTTTACAATCTTCTGATTGATACCACTCTTCACATTTTGTTTTTATTAATTCATGAAACATGATTGACCTCCAATCTTTATTTTTTTTCAGGAATAACTTCCATTATGTCTTCTACGTTGCATTTTAACACTTTACAAATCTTTGCTAATACTTCCACTTGTACCGTTTCATTTTTTCCGAGTTTAGCCATAGCATTAGTAGTTATTCCTGCCATTTCACATAGTTGTGATTTGTTAAAATCTTTATCAATTAATAATTTCCATAACTTTTTATAACTTATCCCCATATACTATCCTCCATCTACCATAACCACATTCTTATTTTAACATTTATATCCATTTCTTTCAATATTTTCTTGAATATTTCAATATTATTTTTAAATCTATTTTGACTGTTTTTAATTTTAAGTGATTAATACAAGGAATTGGAGGAATTGTATGATTAGAAAATGTACTGTTGAGGATATATCTGATGAAGAAAGAATGTTTTTAGTTACTTCTACTAATAAAGTTGAAGATAACAATATTACATTTAAAGATTTATATGATGAATTTAGAATGCATAATGATGAAATAATAAAAGATACTACTAAATATGGTTATGATAATAAAGAAAAATTTATATAATGCTTCTTTCCTGTTAAGGTGAAAGATTTTAATATTATGCAATTTGAACAATGGAAACGAGAGATAAATAAACTTAATATATCTCTTAGATATAAAAATGATATTTATAAATTTCTTAAATCTATATTAAACTTTTGAGTTAAATGGCATAACTTAAACTTTCAAGCAGTATATAATAAAATGACAAAGTTTCAAGATCCTAACGAACGTAGAAAAGAAATGGCTTATTATACTGATGATGAATTTAAAAAATTTATTTCTTATGAAGATTATCTGAGATGGAAATGTGTATTTGAAATATTATATTACTATAGACTTCGTAAAGGAGAATTAAAAGGACTTACTTGGAAAGATATTTATTTTGATAAAAAAGTTTTATCCGTTAATAAACAAATAACGCAAAGAAATAACCATGTTAAATTTGAATTTTCGGATACTAAAACAAGAGATAGTAGAGGAAAGTTCCAATTGCTAAAGTCTTTCTAAATAGCCTTAAAATGCTCTATGAACAGGATAAAAAAGAGTATTACTGATTTAATGATGATTTCTTTGTTGTATCTGATGCTAAACCGATAGCTGATTCTAATATATATCTTAGAAGAACTAAACTAGCGACACTAGCTGACTTAAAAATTATTAGGATTCATGATTTTAGACATTCTTGTGCATCACTACTTATTAACAATGGCGCTAATGCTACATTAGTAACCAAATATTTAGGACATACAAAAATCGAGGAAACACTAAATACATATTCACATATGTTTAGTACTGCCCTCGACTCTGTTGTTTCTTTTATAGATAGCTTAGAAGATGACTAAGCTTTTTTGTTTAATAATATATCGTGTCCCAAATCATAGTATTTTGCAACTATTTTTGACAAACACATCTGTAAGTTAGAGTAATCAGCCTGTTTTTTAAAACTGCTGATTCCAATATATTTAAATATAGTTCCTGAAATTCATTATATAATTTAGTTAATTCAATATTTTCATTATTATTCAAACTTTTTAATACGTGAGTATAATTATTTTTTTCACTTACAAACAACATATTAATTTTAAGTGTTTCCTCATCCATCATTTGTTTTCTATATTCCAATGAATCATCTTCACAATTTATTATATTATTATAAGCATCTTTTGTCATGTTTAATAATTTATTTAATGCATTAATTCTATCTGAAACATTTATCATTTTATACCAATTATATTTATACTCAAGTTACTGCTTTTCCTTTTCTAATTGTGCTTTACTTATTTCTTTTTCTTTATTTTCTTTTTTATCTCGCAAATATACATATATAATAAATACTAAATTTATTATGCCAACTATCAATGTAAGAACATTTGATATAGTATCTAATGTGTTAATACCGCAAACTACTACTAGTGTATTCATTATGATAAACCATCCACATTATTTAAAGCATCAATTATTCCATCGTTTATATTAAGCATCATATTTTGATTACAATCAAAGTTATATTTATTTAGGAATTCTTCTTTATTTCCACATTTTCTTACACTTTCACCAAATAAAGCTAAAAAGAATGACGTCGATATTGATATAATGTTTTTAGGAAATATAATTTTATACTTCTTATCATCCATATCAACCTTATCAAGATTCATTTTTGTTCTTATTTGATATCCTAATTCCCTCCCAGATAAAACAAGCATGTCTTTCATTTTCTTATCATAGTCCATTACATTTATATTTTCCATTTAATCTTCCTCCTTTTTTTTCAAATATCTACTATCGACATAAAAGTTTATAGATATAATAACACCAGGAAACCTGTTATTAAGTATTTTAACATATTTTGAATTTGGTTTCTTTTTTATATCATTATCTTTATTAAAAGCAATAGTTTTGACTGACATATTATCTATATTTTTTTCTTTTAAATTATATGTTCCGTCAAATAAAATATGTGTACTTCCAGATAAAATAGCCATTTTAGGAATATCACCATCTATTTTACTACCAAGCTTACTAAAACTATCAATAAATTGAATCGTTCCTGTTCCACGATCAGGATGTTTCTCATCAGTAACGCTACTTATTTTATACTGTAATCCGAGTACAGTCAATGATCCCTCTTCATTCCAAGCAAAATCAAATAAAGGTTTATGATATTTCAAATGCATCTCTAATTTTTTTAATGTCAAATCACTTTTTGTATTATACTTTAGATTTTCATATATAGTATTTCCAATACTAATAAATACCAAACTACCTCTACCATATTGTAAATTTCCACTTGCTTGAGAAAAAATGCCCACTTACATACCACTCACCATGTTTTCCACTGTGCTCATTAGCATTCCCAATTATTTCACCAACAAGACTATTCATGTAGTCTACTCCTTTTGAATTAAGCTCCATGTTATATCTTTGCAAACATTTATTATAATAAGTAATAGTTTTATTTGTTGCAGTGTTTACATCTTTTTCAAGCTCAAACGGATCTAACCTTTCGACTAATTTATCTTCTAAATTAAATAATTTTAAATGCCTTAGTAATCCACTATTACAAAATATTTCACCAGCAACATATCCCTGTGGCATATTCCCAGATAACTTAACCTTTTTATTACAGCTTTTTCTGTAAGATTTACCATTGGACACTAAAAGATCACATATAACTGATGCGTCTAATCCTAAATCATAACATTTACTATAATCAAAGTTTATCTCTTTACTTTTACTTTGCTCAAAAGCATAATTTATTTCTTTTAAAGTATTTAATGATTCTACAGGATTATTAATAAGATTAAATCTTGACGGAATTTCAATAATAGTTTTTTCTCTATTACATATTGTTGGTTTTTTATAAAAATTATCTTTCTTTAAAACTAATTGTGAGTTTGATAGCTCTATTTTGTTTTTTGATTTTTTATTAAGTTTTCTTTTTTTCTTACGTGCTTTATGTCTTGCTATTTTTTTACATCTATTTTTTATAAAAAGTATTTTTAGTTTTCCCACAACCTCACCTACCTATTAAAAACAATTGCCTATTATTATATCACAATTTTTAATCTACTACCGATAAATATCTGTCTAGCATTTCATTTTCCGCTTTTGTTACTAATTTAACAAAATCTGTATAATCACCTGTTGTATGTGCTTTATCAAGTGCTTCATAATATTTTAATCTATTATCTTTTTTAATAATAACTGGTACATATCCGCTCTTCATTAGATCCATATTCATTATTAATCTGGATGTTCTTCCATTTCCATCAATAAAAGGATGTATTTTAACTAACTCTCCATGTAATAATGCCGCTCTTATTAGTGGATGATATTTACCCCATTCATCATAATTCATCATTAATTTTTCCATTAATTCCGGAACCTTTATGTATTCTGGTGGTCTATGTTGTGCTCCACTTATAATTACATTATGATTTCTATATCTACCAGCATTGTCATCATCTATACCTTTTAAAACCAATTGATGAAGTACTTTAATATTCCACTCAGATATTTCGCTTTTATCTTTTGTTAATTCTTCTAAATACTCAATAGCTTTTTCATGATTAATAGCTTCTAAGTGTTCTTTTACAGACTTACCACCAATAGTAATTCCTTCCAACACTACTTTAGTTTCTTTTAATGTTAAAGTATTACCTTCAATACCATTACTGTTATATGTCCATTCTAGATTAATAGCATTTTGTAATGATTCTGTCGCTTCTTTTGATAATGGACTTTTACTATTTAGCTTAGCAAGTTTTTCTTCAACTTCTTTAAAATAATTTTCTGGTAGATCAATTTTAAATTCAAATTCATCTTTCACTCTTTTATCAACTGGTTTTCCAACATCATTTGGAATATACCATGCAGTACCTATTTTTTCAGCACCTAATATCCTACCATCTTGAATAAGCTGTCTTATTCTTCTTTCACTAATATCCCATTTTTCACTAGCTTCTTTTATTGTCATAAATTTCATTTTTACACCTCCAAATTATATTCTCTAATGATTTCATCAAACGCTTCTTTACCATACTTATTTAATAAATAACCTAAACATATAGTTTTATAAGCATCTAATCGATCATATAACACTTTACTATCAATATTCTCGATATTCACTTTAGGACTCTTACTAGCTACGCATAATGTATCCTCATACACTTCAGTTTCTAATATCAAATGTTCTCTAACACTCTTTATTACTTTTTCCATACCTTCTCTAGATGGATTTTTCTTTTGCTCAGTTAGATCTTTGATATCCTTAGTAATATCACTAATATCTTTTGCAACTTTAAAATGCATGGTTATCACTTCTATATAGATTATATCGTTTTTGGAATAATATGTCAATATGCTTTATACCATTTGTGGAATAATATTTTTTTCATTCATACGGATCATTCATGTTTTATCCGTATCATTGTTTAAAATAAAAATCCATTGAGAATTTTTGCCACTTTTGGCACTTTTTTTTCAATGAACTATTTCTTAAATCAAATTTTTTGTACTTAAATTGTACCTAAAATTATTTTAGAAAAGCCGATGTCCTACAACCACCCCTTATAAAATGAGAATAAAAAATGAAAGCACGGTTAAATGCTCTCTTCAGGGGGTGAAAAAAATTATGCCTTGATTTTTTCATATTTTTCAATATTACTGATATATATCTTGCTATATTTTTCATAAATAGCCACATTTACCAGTCTTGCTCTATTGGATTGCCTCTTCCCAATTTATTTCTGAAAGCAGCCATTACACATTGATTATTTACTACCTAGTATATCTGCTATTACCTTTTTATATTTACTTTCATTTATTTGACGATCTAATGCTTTAGTTAATTCTTTTATATCTTCTTCAACTAAGTCTTTTTTATCTATTAATGTTTCGTATACTACTTTTATCTTTTCTTGATTTTCGATTATGTATTTATTATTTGTATCATAATAGAAATACCTTTTAATAAAACTCTTACTATCTTTTACATCATTAATATAATAAGCAACATTCATTAAATTTACATATGTACACAATTTTATAAAGTTCAGATCAAACTCATTTTCTTCATTACCTATTTTTTTATTTAGAAAGTTTAAATACATATATTCTATTAACAACATCATATATTTTAAATTTCCTAACAAATAGTTTTTATACTTAATTGTTTTATTCATGTATGATACAAGTTCTTTTAAACTACATGGATGAATAATTTTACAAAGGTATTTATATATATAATTAAAATCTTCTGGTTCAAAATAATCTGTAAATATTGAACTACAATTTTCCACTAATACTTTACGAAATTCTCCTGGTGATGTATCTAACGTAGTTTTAATTTTTCTGTCATAAGAAGTTGCAATTATATAAATAATATTTTCATACAATATTCTTAAAACTGCAGCAGAATTTAATAAATCTTGTTTATCAATTAACTCATTAACCAATTTAAAATCCGCTTTTACCTTTTCATATGTTGGCTTTGACTTTGTATATTTACTTATCTTTTTAAATTCAAAGTGATCAATTTCGTCAGTAAATACATAGTTAGCACAATTTAATAATTTCATACTTTTTTTATAATTGTTCATCCTCATAACAAACAAACTTGCATTAATCATGATTTCACCTCTTTTAGGTAAATATTATACCATAAAAAAGCCTAGATTTACTCCAAAATTTATATTATAATTCATTTGCATCAACAAATTCTAAGAAATAATCATAATATTTTTTAATGTATCGATAAATTCATTTGTATCATTCTTTTACTAACATAAATATTCATACCATTAGCTACAACTTTTGTATATAAATAATTATCAAGTAATTCATTAGAATACATTTTATAATTCCCAATATCTTCAGGAATATCAGTGTTTTTTTATTCCTCTATCAACAATATAATTTTGAATTAATACTCTTACTAATCTAGCATTATCATAATAAACATTTTTATATAGTCATTTAAACTTTCCAGTTTTACCACCTATCGATTATTCTGACGATTTTAAATTAATATCTTCTCTACTATTTTCTAACATTTCTTCTATGGTATTACCATTTAAAATTTTTTTATTAAATCAATACCTTTATCAGTATCATTGTCATTATAATAGAAACTAATAAATAAAAAAATATTAACATTTTTTTGAAATTATCATTATAATAAATGAGTTATCATACATAATAAATTACAAACAAAAAGAACTAGACACAAATCTAGTTTTTCTTTTGTTTAAATCTAATATCAAAGTTAGGAAACGCTTTTATAACTCTCCTAGTAAGTTTACCCTTACTAAGAAGAATTTCCTTAACTTTAGCATTAATTTCTTCAGTACTATCTTTAAATACTACTTTACCAACATTCTTAATTTTACTAGTAACACTAAACGAAACAAAGAAATCAATAACAAATAATACTATTAAAATTGAAACAACACATTTTAATAATATAGGATCTATCTTATTTAAAATATTTATTAAGAATGGATTAATTAAATAAACCATAACTAACCCCATAATACCAAATACTATTAAATTAGATAAACATATTCTCCCATTAATATTAAACTTTTTATTAGAATAATCCCACCATCTAGTTTTAAATATTTTTTCCATAACATAACTAGTTAAATATTCAAGTATTGAACAAACTATAACAGCCATACAGAAAAGTACAATTGGATCACTCTGGTACTTTGTTAAAAGAATAGTTATTAATATACCACCAGTACCATAAATAGGTACTACTGGTCCAATTAAGAAACCTCTATTAACAAATTTATGATCTTGAATTAGAAAAGCACTTACTTCAACTATCCACCCAATAAATGAATATATTAAAAATAATGCTATTAAAATAAATGTCTTATACATATAAATACCTCATTTTTTAATAAATTACTCTGTTCTAAGAGCTATTACTGGATCCTTTTTACTAGCCATATTTGCAGGTATAGCACCACCTATAAGTGTTAAAGTTGTACTAATAACTATTAAAAGTAAAGCATGTAATGGATCTAATATTGCAACATTACTCAAACCAGTTAAATCTTTTAAAATAATATTAACAGGAATTATCAATAATCTTGCAATTAATACACCAATTAAACCACTTAGCACACCAACAATAAAAGTTTCAGCATTAAATACTCTACTAACATCTTTCTTTCTAGCACCTAAGCTCCTTAAAACACCAATTTCCTTAGTTCTCTCTAAAACACTTATATAAGTAATAATACCTATCATAATAGAACTAACAACTAAACTAACAGCACTAAAAGCAATCAACACTACTGTAATCGCATCCATTATTTTAGAACCAAAACTAATAAATGTACTAGCTAAATCATTATAAACAATTTTATTCTCATCATCTTTATCAATATTATATTTATCCAAATATTCTATAATTTTATCTTTACTCTCAAAATCTTTAGGATAAATATTTATCATAAACGGTTCATCCTTACTACCCAAATATAGTAACATATTCTCTTTACTATCACTATCTAACTTTTCTCCAGTAAAAACACTATTATCACTTTTACTTTGACTTAAAACAATATCACTATTACTATTAACACTAATAACTTTTTCTACTAAATCATTTTTATACAAAATAGAACCAATATTATTACTACTCATCATACTACTAGTATCAGTAATATTTCCTAAACTATTCATACTTGTTGCTATCTGTCCTAAATAATTATCTTCTTTACTTCTTACAATACCAACTATTTTTAAAGTAAGATTTTCTTTATTATAATAAACATCATCTAAGTTAGTATTAGGTATAAACATATTCATATATTTAGTATAATACTGATTATTAAAAACCAACTTAATTTCTTTACCTAAAACTTCTTTAAAATCAATTTTATCTTTATCTCTAAGTCCTAAAGCTTTTAATATCTTAGTATCCACCCTATTTTTAGAATCAACCACAAGTACTATATCAGTAATATCTTTAGGATACTCCCCATCTAATAAATCAAATGCTTCCATCATAAAATCTTCTTTATCAAGTTCTTTAGGAATAACACCCATATTTAATTCATTAGAGCTTACACTTTTAACATCTTCTCCATTTTTAACAAGTAAATTTAAATTTGTTGCCCTTGTAAAACTAATACCACTAATTAAAGAATCATCTAACTTTTCTATATATTCAATATATTCCTTAGTTATATTATTAGTATGTAACATATCATAAGAATTAATATCAAAAGAATAAATTACTTTATCTTTAGGATAATCTCCTTCACCTGGCATCATACTTCCCATCATTTCTTCCATTTGTTTTTCATCCATACTCATCGTACTCTTACTTATTGTTATAGGAAAATTACTAAGAGTATTCTTTTGATATATATCAACTTGTTTATCAAATCCATTACTTAAACTAAGTATAATGCTTATTCCAATAATACCAATACTAGAAGCAAAAGCAGTTAAAAATGTTCTACCTTTCTTAGTCCTAATATTATTAAAACTTAACTTTAAAGCTGTTAATAAACTCATCTTAGTTTTCTTAATCTCTATATTATTTTTATCTTTATACTTTTCTTTAGGTAAACTATCACTTATAACTTCCCCATCTTTTACTTCAATAATTCTAGTTGCATACTTTTTAGCTAAATCAGGATTATGTGTTACCATAATAACTAATTTCTCTTTAGAAATCTCTTTAATAAGTTCCATTATTTGTTTACTAGTTTTAGTATCCAACGCCCCAGTAGGTTCATCAGCTAATATTACTTCTGGATCATTTACTATTGCCCTAGCAATAGCAACTCTTTGCATTTGCCCACCACTAAGTTGATTAGGTTTCTTATAAGCATGATCCTTAAGTCCTACCCTATCTAGTGCACTAAGTGCTTTATCTTTTTTATTTTTTACTCCACTTAAAGTTAGACTCATTTCTACATTTTCTAATACAGACAAATGTCCAATCAAATTATAACTTTGAAATATAAAACCAACACAATTATTTCTATAAGCATCCCATAAATTATCATTAAACTTTTTAGTACTCATATTATTAATAATTAAATCTCCTGAGTCATATCTATCAAGTCCTCCAATAATATTAAGAAGTGTAGTTTTACCACTTCCACTAGCACCTAATATACAAACAAACTCATTCCTATCAAAAGTAAGGCTAACACCTTTAAGAGCATGTTGTACAAATTCACCAGTCTTATAACTTTTTTTAATATTTTTTAACTCTAACATTTTTTATCTCCTTCCAACATATCATTAAATTTTACTAATCTATTATAAAAACCACTCAATACTTCATTATCAACATTTCCTAATAATTCTTTCTTCAAAATATTAAATTCATTAATTAGTTTTTTAGAAAGAATAACACCACTCTTAGTTAAAGAAATACCTTTAATACTATTATTAACTAATTTCTTGCATTTTAAACTAATTAAAACTTTAGTAGTCATTCCTTTATCAAAGTCAGCCATTTTAGTTAAATCTTTAAAACTAATTAAAGGATGTTCATTAATAATAAGTAGATAAATAACTTCAGTAACATTTACATTATATTCTTTTATTCTAGAATTAATTAATTTATATATTTTCTTCTTAATAGAACCAAATATTAAAAATAATTTATCCTCTTCACACATATCACACCTCTGTTGACTATTCAACAAAATAATAATACTACACTCACTTTCCATTGTCAAATATTTTTTAATTAAAAGTATAAATTATTTAAAAGATAAAAATTAAAATCTCAAAACAAAAATAAATTACTTAAAAGCTAACATAAAAAATTTATTACTTACCATAAATTTCTAGGATATTCTCCTTTTTTAATCAACTCATTAATTTTACTAACCAATAGCTCTTTATCTTCTTTGTAAGTAATTCCAAACCATTTACTAGTAGTTTCAAGTACTTTCACTTTAACCAAATCTTTACTTAAATACCTACTTACTTCTACTGGTATTAAATATTCAAGTGTCATAATATCATTAGTCTCTAAAAACTCTTTAAAATTACTTTCAATTAAATCAAATATTCTAGGAGTAAATCCGAACATATTCATAGACACTGGAGTACTATCATTTACTTTTACTTCTTCACAAGTAAATAAACTACTTGCTTCATACACTCCATCAGCAAACTCTATTTTACTTTCAACTATTTCATTTAAGTATCCATCACTTATATAACATACTCCTCTTTTAACACTACCATTACTTGATAAAGTTGCTCCTAGTTTATAACTTACTATTCCAAAATCATTTTTAGTACTTTTTAGAAACTCACTTAATTTTTTAAATGAATCATATCCGTAAAAATCATCTGCATTAATAATAGCAAAATTTTCCTTAACAACATTTTTACAACACAATATTGCATGTGCAGTTCCTAAAGGTCTAGTTCTTTCTTTAGGAATACTTATTGGTACATTTTCATTACTTTGAAAAACATATTCCACTTTAATCTTTTCTTCAATTCTCTTACCAATAGTTTCTTTAAAAATATCATAATTTTCTTTTTTAATAATAAATACAACTTTATTAAATCCACTTCTTATAGCATCATAAATTGAATAATCAATAATAAATTCCCCATTTGGTCCAACTGGTTCAATTTGCTTTAATCCACCAAATCTACTACCAATACCAGCAGCCATAATTACTAATGTCATATTTCACTACCCTTCATAATAATTGTACCAAAGAAATAACAGAAATACTATACATTTATTAATTAATACAAACAAAAAAGTCCAATATTGGACTTATATACTAATTGGAGGATCCGGCCGGAGTCGAACCGGCGCTCGCGGAGTTGCAGTCCGATGCCTTAGCCTCTTGGCTACGGATCCAACACAAAGTAATTATATTATATCAAACAATATGTGTTTTTTAAAGAGAAAATTACACTTTTTTATACAAATTGATATAATTCATGCACATTTAGACGTAATTAATATAAAAAATATATAAATTTATTAATAAATACAAAATAAAAATTACCACCTAATTAAGTTAGTAATTTTTATTCAATGTAATTAATACAAATTTATCAAAAATTGATTATTTCTTATTATTAAAATCAAATCTATAGAAGAACTATTAGTAATTTCTCTAGGTACTTCTATATAAACATTATTAGTATTAATATCAAGTGAAATAACATTAATAACAGGATTTTTAACATATCCATCTATATTATAACTAATATTTCCAAAATACTTTATAAAATCACTATTGGTTTTAAGATATTTATTAATATACAAACTCTGATCTATCTTCTTATCCAAAGTAAGTTTCAAAATAGTCCTATCATTTTTAGCCATTACATCAGGTTTAATAATTTTTTTACCATCATAAGTTTTACCATTAACTGTATACTTATAATTTTCTACAAAACTATCATTAATCTCATAAGAAATTACACTTACTTCACTATTCTTTAAAGTAGTATTTTTTAAACTAATAACATCATTCATCTTATAAACATTAACTTCTTTATCAAGAAATAACTCTTTAACATCCAAATTAACTTCTTTATACTTACTAGCTATATCTCCATTAATAATACTAACATCTTGAAGTAATCTAAATTTAGCATTATTAAAAGTTAAATTACTAGGTATTTCAAAAACAACTATATACTTATAACTATGTCCTGCTAACAAAACTGTATTTTTAGTAAAATTTTCTCCCAAATCAACTAAGAAATCTCCCTTACTATAAACTGGATTATATATTTTATCATCAAGAACTAATCTTATTTTTTCCACATCCACACTAGTCTTTAAAGAGTTAGTATTTTCCATATTCACTTTAACAACTATATATCTTTTATTCTTTAAAATATTATTACCACCATAGTCTATATCAGTAACATAAGAAGCATCTACTTTAAAAACTATACCATCTACACTAAATGTAGTATTTTCTTTATAAGTTTTATTAAACACCGACACTCTTAAATAAACAAGAAAGAAGACAACTAATGATAGTACACCACATATTGTACCAAAGAAGAATTTATTTTCTAAAACATAATATTTAAATTCTCTTAACATTTTTCTAATAGTTCTTTTATATTTATAAGCATTACTTCCTAAAGTAACTTCTATTTCTTCTTGATCTTCTTCTGCTATATCAAGTTCTTCTAAATCTTTTTTAAAATCAAACTTTTTTATATCAAAACCTACCGCACGAATTACATGAAAAGCCAAAAGTATATACTGAGGAACATATGCTATAATTATAATATCTCTATAAGCCCTTATACCCCTTACATTAATTTGATTTAAACTAATATTACTAAATACATTAAAATATATTATAAAAAGAATAAATAAAACAAAATAAAATCCAATAGTAAATATATATAAATTTCTACTTTTATTCTTCCATTTCATTAACAAATACACGAAAGCACTTATCACAATAATAAGAATAATAGAAATAAACATATAAAAATTAATATATGACCCACTATTTAATGTATAATAACCATTCTTAACATACTCATTAAAAAAACTAACAATACTACTAGTTTTACTAATTAAAAATACCATTAATAAAGATAAAATAACATGTATTAATCTAAAGTGCTTTATCATAAAAGCATAAGGTTTTTTAATAATCACACTACCCAACTCCTATTCTAATAATATTATAAAATAAAAGGAAGTAAATTTCAAGATTACTCCCTATAAAAAATCATCTGACCTGGTAATAAATATATAGTTTTATTTTGCTTAACAATATCACTTTCATTTGCACCAAACACCTTAGAAACTAAATTCAATGTATCATCATCCTTAGTAATATAATATTGTATACCCTTTTTAGGTATAATAAGTGTTTGATTAGGATAAATATATTCTTCTACCTTTAAACCATTTAACTCACTAACCAATTTAGGATTAACATTAAACTTTTTACTTATACTATAAAGAGTATCACCTTTACTAACAGTATAATAAGTATAATACTCTGTATCCATTACCTTTCTAAATTCTTCCATTAAATCACCTATACTAATATATGAAAAAAAACTAATTATGTTAATTAACAAACTAGTTTCTTTACTTATTATAAACAAAAACATTACTATTTTTATTAAAATTAAATTCAAAATAATGTCCTAAATAATTTATCTTTCCTTCATAATAATTATATAAATTATCCTTATATATAAAATATATTCTATCATTTATATAGTCAACAATATTCACTTCTTCATAATTAAAATACTTAGTAAATAACTCTTCATCATACTTATAACTTAACATATTACCTTTAACATTTAAAACATTAGAAGTTTCATCAAAAAAATTAATCTTTTCACTTTCATATTCACTCATTTTAACATAAACCTTTTTATTTTTAACATATTTAAATACTCCAGTAAAACTATCTCCTACTATTTTAACTTTATTCTTTTTATAATTAATTTCAACTAACTCACTATTCTTTTTATCATACATATATATTTTATTTTTATGTACTCCAGCATAATAAGATTCATAACTAAACTTATAATTAGTATCTATTGTTTTATATTTACCAGTTGTCATATCTAAAACAATAAAATCGCTAAACATATACTCATCATCATATTTAGGAAAAATTAAATATTCACTTATTTTTATCATTAAATCATTAGAATATCTATCCTTATTAAAAATATTAATACTCTTATACCCATTACTATTTAAATAATAAAATCCATCATATTTCCAAATAAGCACATATTCTCCATCACTAAATTTATTATTAAAAACAAAATCTTTCTCATTACTTTCATACTCAAATTTATTAGATAATACATCCTTAGTAACTAAATAATCTTTCTCACTACATAAAGTATAAAATCCATTTGGACTAACACACTCACCATCAACTTTAATAGATTTAACTACTTTTCTAAACAAACTCCTATTTTTCTTTATAGCATAATTATATTTACCATCTTTATTAGTTAAAACTAAATAATAATACCCATCACTATACTTTTCCCTAACATCAAAGTTATCAATTTTATAAGACACTTCATAATCACTAACAAAAAACTTAATAAAAAGAATAATACTTATAAAACATATAATTAATAACACTTTTTTCTTCATAATACTCCTATAAATAAAGATTAATGTTTCCATTAATCTTCACTATCACTTTTAATAACACCATTTTCTTTCAAAAATGTAATTAACTCATCTTTAGGCATTTCACCTCTTTGATAGTCAGCAACAAATTCTCCATTATTAGTAATAAAGATATAAGGTGTACCAAAACTAGAATAAATATCATATGTATTAGTAAGCATAGTATATGATTTACTACTTACTTGATCAAGTTCAAACCAATATAACTTAAATCCATACTCTTTTTGAACACTATTCATAATTGGTTTAAAATTAAGACAATGACCACAAGTAGTTTGTGCTAAAACTGTAACAACAACTCCACCCTCTTTAGTAGTACTATACCATTCAGTTACCTTCTCATCATTTTTATTTTTAATATCACTATCTTTTACTAAAAGACTTAATACTATAAATAAAACTGCAAGAACACCAATTATAATATAAACTTTATTCTTTTCTAAAAATTTCTTAAATTTTTTCATATCCTCACTCCTCATAATAATTGTATAATATCTTCCAAAAAAAAACAAGTTTTTTAATAAAATTTCACTTATTTCTTATTCTATCAAATTCTAAATAACTAATGAATAATATAAAACTATATATAATACTCTTTAAAACCTTTGAACTAATTAAAATTTTGCTAAAATAGTTCTCACTAATTTCAGTATAACCAAATACTATAGTTTTACTACTCACATAAAAACTAGCCATAAATCCGAAAGCTACAATAATTATATTGAACAAAATACGTTTTCTAACATTAGTCTTTTTAACAGAAGTAGAAACTAAAAATAACATAAACAAAATAACAAAGTTAATTAATAAATATAGTAGTCCAATAAAACTACTAGAACTTATTAAATAAACTATAACTTCAAAAATAGTTAATAAACTAAATAAAACAAGTACTAATTTATAAACATTATTTTTCATACTACATCACAATTCAATTATATTATATAGAATTTAAAAAGTCTATAGTATATTTTAAAAGAAAAAGAAAATATTATAAATGGTGATATTATGAATGAAAACAAAGAATTATTAGTACTTATACATGACAATACAAAGATGGGTTTAACTAGTACTCAAAAATTACTTACTCTAATTAAAGACAAAAATAACAAAACTAAAAATATTCTAGAAAATGAATTAAAAGAGTACACAGCATACTATAAAGAATGTAAACGTCTTATGAAAAAGAACAAAATTAAAATTGAACACACAGAATTTTTAAAAAATTTAACTAGTACAGTTGCAATGAAAATGGAAGTTAATAAAGATAACTCTGACTCTAAAATTGCAAACATATTAATACGTGGATTTAATATGGGAAACATAGACATAGAAGCGAGAATAAAAAATTACAAAAAAGAAGTTGACAAAGATATATTAAAACTTGCTAAAGACATATTAACTTTTGGAGAAACTGAAATAAACAAATTAAAAGCCTACTTATAGGTCTTTTTTTATTTTATAGAAAATATACTTAACTGGTGACATATATGTTTGATATTAAAGGTCTTACTACAGAAGAAGTTTTAAATAATAGAAAACTCTATGGAAGTAACAAAATAACAGAAAAAAAGAAAACTACTATACTAAGCTTAATTATCGAATCATTAAATGACCCAATTATAAAAATATTATTAATCGCTTTAGGAATAAAAATACTATTTTTCATTAATGATAGTGATATATATGAAACAATAGGAATAATTGTTGCTATAATTTTAGCAACAGTAATAAGTAGTTTAAGTGAATATGGTAGTGAAAAAGCTTTTCAAAAACTTAGTAACACTACTAATAATATATTAGTAAAAGCTTATAGAAATAATTTAATAACAAATATAAAAATAGAAGAAATTGTAGTTAATGATTACATATATTTAGAAAGTGGAGATAAAATTCCAGCAGATGGTATACTTTATACCGGAAACATATCAGTTGATGAAAGCATGTTGTCAGGAGAAACTAAAGAACAAAATAAAACTTTTATGAGTCCACTTTATAGAGGAAGTGTTATAACAAACGGAACAGGTGTTTTACTAGTAAAAAAAGTAGGTAATAACACATACTATGGTAAAATAGCAAAAGACATACAAGAAAAGACTCCAACAAGTCCACTTAAAAATCGTCTTCGAGTACTTGCCTCATTCATAAGTAAAATAGGTTACATCTGTGCATTCCTAGTAATACTGTCTTACCTATTTAATGTAATAGTAGTTAAAAATAATTTTGATATAAATAGAATAAAAACAATGCTAATGTCTTTTAACGCATTAGTTCCTCACTTATTATATAGTCTAACTCTTGGTATTACCATAATAGTAGTTGCAGTTCCAGAAGGATTACCAATGATGATAACTTTGGTATTATCTAGTAATATGAAAAGACTACTAAAAGAAAATGTTCTTGTAAGAAAATTAGTTGGAATTGAAAGTAGTGGAAGTCTAAATATACTATTTACAGACAAAACAGGAACTCTTACAAAAGGTGAATTAGAAATGGTAGGATTTGTAACATTTGATAACATTATATATAAAAACATTGAAGAAATAAAAAAAACAAAATTAAAAGAAATAACTCTTTTAAGCTTACAATATAACACAAACAGCACTTATATAAATAATGAAATAATAGGTGGAAACATAACAGACCGTGCCATTAGTAAATTTACTGGTCCCATTAAAGAAAATAAATATAAAATTTTAAACAAAGAAGAATTTAATAGCAAAAAAAAATATAGTAAAGTTACTCTTAACTATGAAACAAAAACTGAATTTTACAAAGGAGCATATGAATTAATTATAGATAAATGTTCTTATTTTTATAAAAGTGATGGAACAAAATCAATTATTAAAAACAAACAAGAACTAATTAACTTAGGTAACTCTTATACAGAAAAAGGTTACAGAGTACTAGCGTGTTCTACCTCTAATAATTTAACAAATGGAGTATTTTTAGGTTTTATATTAATAAAAGATGAAATAAGACCAACCACTATTGAAGGAATAAAAAAAGTAACAGAGTCAGGAATACAAACAGTAATGATTACAGGAGACAATAAATTAACTGCAATAAGTATAGCAAAAGAAATAGGACTTTTAACTAAAGAAGATGATATAGTTTTAACTAGTGAAGAATTAAATAAAATGAATGATATCGAGGTCAAAAAAATAATACCAAAATTAAAAGTCGTTGCAAGAAGTCTGCCTGAAGACAAAAAGAGACTAGTAATACTTAGTCAAGAATTAGGTTTAGTTACTGGAATGACTGGAGACGGAATAAATGATGCTCCAGCATTAAAACGAGCAGATGTTGGTTTTGCAATGGGAAGTGGTACAGAAGTTTCAAAAGAAACCAGTGACATAATCATATTAGATAATAATTTTATAAGTATAGTAAAAACAATTCTTTTTGGTAGAACAATATTTAAAAGTATAAGAAAATTCATAATTTTCCAACTAACAGTTAATTTAACAGCAGTAAGTTTAAGTGTAATTGGACCATTTTTCGGAATAATTGCACCAGTAACAGTTATACAAATGCTTTGGATTAACATGGTAATGGATACTCTTGCAGGAGTAGCATATAGTTACGAACCACCACTAGATAGTTACATGTTAGAGCCACCCAAAAAGAAGGATGAAAAAATAATGAATAAATATATGATAAACGAAATACTTATAACCGGTTCATATATGAGCATACTTTGTATGGTATTTTTAAAAAACAAATTCATTCATAGCCTATATAGAGTTGGAGAAAATGATAAATATGTAATGAGTGCATTCTTTGGACTATTTATATTCATGACTATCTTTAATGCATTTAATGCAAGAAGTAATAGATTAAACATATTTGCAAACTTAAGAAAAAATAAAGTATTTCTATTCATTGTAACATTCATACTTGTAGTTCAATTAATAATGATTTACTTTGGAGGAAGTATATTTAGAACAACAGGATTAACCTTATTAGAATTAGATATAACTCTATTACTAGCATTCACTGTAATCCCTTTCGACTTTCTAAGAAAACAAATAATAAAAAAACTAGGATTGTCAAACAATATTTAAAAAGAAGAGACATTTTGAAATGCACCCCTTAAAGTAGACATTAATAAAAAAGAGGGACTACAAAAATATGATAAAATACATTTCCGAAAGGAGGTGTATTTTTATTATGGCAACAAAAGGACAAAAGTTTAAAACATTTACAAATGAAGAAAGAACTGAAATTGTAAGCAAATACATGTCAGGCAAATATTCATATACATTTTTAGCAAAAGAATATAACATAAGTTGGAAAACTGTAGAAAGCATGGTTCGAAAATTCAAAAAAACTGGACTAACAATTAAAGACAAAAAAGGTAGAAATAATCAATCACATTTAACTAAAGAAGATTGGCAAGAAAGATATGAAATATTAAAAAAATACCAGACCTTCCTCAAGGCACAACGAGAGAAAAAATAACATTTATAAATTTATTCAGAAATAATTATAAACTTACTAACATGTGTGCTGTACTAAATATAAGTTCTAAAACTTATTATAAGTATAGGAATAAGGAAGATCCTGATTATTATGATTATTTAATAATAAAAGGAATATTTGATGATTCAAAGGGTACATATGGATATCGTAGGATTGTTGAAGGCTTAATCCAAAAATATGGTGTAGTTATGAATGGAAAGAAGGTATTAAGAGTAATGAAAAAATATAATCTAATGGCTGAGTATGTAAGAAAAGCTAAAATTAAACATAAGAATGAAAGAATTGAAGATAATGTAAAACCGAATTTATTAAATAGAAACTTTACTACTGATAATTTAAATAAAGTTTGGGATACGGATGTAACATATTTAATATTCAAAGGTTCAAGGGCATATTTATCTACAATAATAGATTTATATGATAGACATGTAGTTTCATATGTAATATCAAAAAGAAATGATTTAAAGCTAGTTATGGATACTTTAAATAAAGCTATATCAAAAGAAAAAGATGTACATGGTTTAATCATTCACAGTGATCAAGGCTTCCAATATACATCTTATGAGTACAAAGCTATATGCGAATCGAATGGAATACAAATTTCCATGTCACGAAAAGGAACGCCAATTGATGATTCTCCAATAGAAAGTTGGCATTCACTCCTTAAGAAAGAAACTCTGTACAACAATAATATTACATCTTTACAAGAATATATTCAACTTGTAGAAGAATGGATATTATTTTACAATACAACTAGACTAAAGTCAAAAGTTAAGAAAAAGAGAAAAAATTACACAAAAAGAGAAAAATAATTTTCTCTTTTTAATAGCCCTCTTTTTTATTAATGTCTACTATTTGGGGTTCACATCAATTTGTTTCTTCTTTTATTCACTAACTATATCTAATTCTTCATGACTATTTGCATTAACATTTAAATCACTAAACATATTATTCTTATAAAGAACATAACCAGCAGCGCCAATCATTGTAGCATTATCTGTACAATATTTCTTTTCAGGAATATACATTTTTATTCCATTTCTATTACACATATTAACAAGACTATCCCTAATAGCAGTATTACTTGCTACTCCTCCACATATACTAAAATTTTTAACATTATATTTTAAAATAGCATTTTCACTTTTACTAACTAAACACTTAATAACAGCATCTTGAAAACTTCTAGCAACATCTTCTTTAACAATATTTTCCCCTCGTTGTTTAGCATTATGTACTAAATTATTAACATGACTTTTAATACCACTAAAACTAAAATTAAGTGTATCATCATTTAATATATCAGGCATATGATAAGTATTCTTTCCATCACTAGCAAGTTTCTCAATATTAGGACCACCAGGATAAGGCATATCAAGTATTCTTGCAACTTTATCAAAACACTCTCCAACAGCATCATCTAATGTCCTACCTATATATTTAAAACTACTTTCATTTTCCATATAAAGTAAATCAGTATGTCCTCCACTTATAACCAAACTAACAAGAGGATACTCTAAATCTTGATTAATATTATTTGCTAAAATATGTCCCATCATATGATTAACTTTAATAAAAGGTTTATTATAAACTAAACTAAGTGTTTTAGCAGCCTCAAGTCCTACTAATAAACTTCCCAACAATCCCGGAGCATAAGTAACAGCTATTGCATCCATCATATCCACAGTCATATTAGCTTTCTTTAAAGTTTCATCAATTACTAATGTAATATTTTCTAAATGTAACCTACTAGCAACTTCTGGTACTACTCCACCATAAAGTTTATGTATATCTATCTGTGTATTAATTGTAGTTGCAATATCTTCTTTTCCATTTTTAACAATACTAGCACTTGTCTCATCACATGAACTCTCAATTGCTAAAATATAAATATCTTTCATAAAATTCCTCTTTTCCATAATAAGTGCATCATCATCATTATAATATTTCTTTCTTACATAAATAACTACAAACCCAAGTTTTAAATACAACTTAATCGCAGAAACATTCCTACTTCTTACTTCAAGCATAAATTTAACATCTTTATACTTATTAATCAAATAACTAAACAGTTTATAAGAATACCCTTTTCTTCTATATTCTTCCTTAGTAAAAACATCTACTATATTAACAACATCAAAAGTCTCTTCTATAATAATATAACTAACTTCTTCTAGATTTTCATAGTAAGAAATCCTATGTTTATAATTATCTACTAGATTATCTTTTATCACTTCATAACCTCTATTTCTTTAACATAGTTAGCCCTAACTAAATGAGGATTAACACTAGTTTTACTTAATGCACATTTAACAACCTTCTCAATATCAAGACTCTTATCCACTATAACATAATCATTATACTTACTTATATCAGTAACATATTGTTCTTCTATTCCATCGCCACTTATATAGTAGCCTTTAGTATCTTCAATAACACACATCTTTTTACCATTTAAATTACTACTTACTAAATAAGATTCTAAACTAGATATTAAATAAATAGGAATATTTAAAGAATAAGCAAGAGTCTTAGCAACAGAAAGTCCTATTCTAAGTCCAGTAAAACTACCAGGACCATTAACACAAACTATATCTTTAATATTTTTAACAGTTAAATCATTTTCTCTTAAAATATCTCTAATCATAGGAACAAAATAAACAGCATGACTATGATAACTCTCTCTATCTTTAACAATAATATTCTTTTCACTATACAAAGCAACAGTTATTAATTCATCATGTGTATCAAGAAATAATGTATACATAAAATCAACTTCTTTCGGTCTATATTTTATCACATTTAATAAAAAAATAAAAGAGTTTACAAAACTCTCTCACATAAATCTTCATACTCTTCCCCATGAGGTGTAATATAAAAAACTCTTTTATTCTCATCAACTATTTTAATTCTAATATCAAGTCTCTTTTTTGGTAAAATATCAGTAATTAAATCAGACCACTCAATAATACATACACCTTTCTTTTTAAAATACTCAGTAATACCTATATCTTCTTTTGTCTCACTTAATCTATAAACATCCATATGATATAAATTATATCCATCTTCTCCAGAATACTCTTTAATAATATTAAATGTAGGAGAAGTTATATTTTCACTTATACCCATAGATTTAGCAAAGGCCTTAGTAAACAAAGTCTTTCCACTACCCAAGTCTCCTTCTAAACAAATAACCATATTTGGGAACTTTTCACTTTCAATATTCTGCGCTAAAAGAATAGTATCAACATCAGAATTAGAAACAATTTTATAATTCATTTTCCTCTCACCTATTTCATTTTATCATATGCATATTTAAATTCAATACATATTTGTAAAATTTTACAATTTTTTCACTTATGACAAAAGCCCTTACTTATATTAAAGTTAATCATAAATTAATTATTGAAGGGGGAAATGTCATGTATTATGATGAAAGAGAAAATAATTTAAATTATAGTATTGTTGAAGAAAAAAATGTTGATTTAACTAACAATTATTTACAAAATATTAATGATTTCAACTATGATGTTGATAACAAAATTAAAAAGTTTGATAATGATTTTAAAGTTGATACAATAAATGTTAATGTTAATAATTTTAGAAAAAGCGATTCACTTTACACTGCTAAAGAAGGATTAAATAAAGGTACAATATTTAAAAAAGAATATATTCCATACAAAAATTACATTTATAAAGTAGTAGTTAAAGGTGAAAAAGATGAGTTATTACTAAAAATACAAGAATTAACTTTTAAAATGATAGACTTAAATTTATATTTAGATTTAAACAAAGATAACACTGAAATATTTAATGAATTAAAAAGTACTATAACTGAATTAAATAAAAATAAAGAATTATATGCTAAAAACTATGGTCCATTATGTTTAAAAGATAATGTTAACTATAATTCTTATATGTGGAGTAAAAATCCATGGCCATGGATGAATACAGGAGGTAACTATAATGTTTAGATATGAAAAAATGTTAGAATACCCAATTAACATAAAGAAAAAAGACCTTAAAATGGCCAAATTATTAAATGACCAACTAGGTGGACCTCATGGTGAATTAGGTGCATGTTTAAGATATCTTTGCCAAAGATTTACAATGCCAGATGAAAAAGGAAGAAGTTTACTTTCAGATATTGGATGTGAAGAAATTTCTCACTGTGAAATGATAGCATCAATGATTACTCAACTAATGAAAGATGCTAGTATTGAAGAACTAAAAAATGCTGGCTTATCAGATTACTACACAACTCACAAAAAAGGAATATTCCCAAGTGGTGCTAATGGAGTACCATTTACAGCTGCTTACATTAGTTCAAGTGGAAATGCCATTGTTGACTTAGCAGAAAATATGGCCGCTGAAGAAAAAGCAAGAGCCACTTATGAAAACCTAATGGATTTAACAAGTGACCCTGACTTACTCGCACCACTTAGTTTCTTAAGAGAAAGAGAAGTAGTGCATTATAACAGATTTAAAGAATTATTAGAATACTATAAAAGTATTAACATGAACTCCTAACGGAGTTTTTTTATACGTCTTTATTAAACAAAATAAGAGACAAAATTAGACTTATAATATTATATATACTTAACACAATTAAACTCATTTTAATACTTATATTACTATTATATATAGCATTATTGAGTAAATAACTTCCATCTTCAAAATAAGTAAAATCCATATAACTAATTGGTAAATAACTAACTAATGAAACATTATAATTTAATAATATTCCCATCAAACTAGATCCCATTACATAAATAATTATAAGTAAAGTAAGACCTAAATTTTTCCCATTAAATAAAATACATATAAATAAAGTTAAAATAATCATAAATAAAATAGGTATTAAATATACTATTGCTTTCATAATCAAATAACTTAATAAAGAAATATCAACAAATTTACTATTAAAATAAATAGTTTTACTAACAAGAAAAATGAATTCTTTACCAAATATACTACTAAAAAAACTACTTCCAACAATAATTATGCTTACTAATAACAAACTAATTATGAACAAAGAAATAACTTTAGAAAAAAATATCTTCCATCTTTCTCTATTACACATAAAAACATATCTAATTAATCCCCTATTATAGTCATAACTTAAACTATGATAAGATATAAATATAACAATAACACCAACTAAATAAAAAAGTACTACACTATTATTAATTATTTCTACACTTTTATTATAACTACTACTAGAATTAATTTCATTTTTAATATTCATACTTTCTTGATAATTATAATATTTTTCTTTATATTGTTTATAACTACCATACTTATTAACACTATAGTATTCATTTTCACTCATAAGTTGTGGATAAACATTAACTTGTTTACCTTTTAAATTATTACTAACTAACAAATAAAATATAAACATAAAAAGTATTAAAAAACAAATAACATATTTAAAACTTCTCTTATGAAACTCTTTAAATAAATCAGCCTTTATTAAATTCTTCATTATTTTCTCCCATCATACTTATAAGTTTATCTTCTAAACTACTACTCTCGTTAACTGCATAAATAGGTATATTATTATCTGCTAACTTTTTAACATAAACACTAACCTCCTCATCAGTTAAATAATTACTGTCCGGTAGAATATCTTTAGCAAGTTCATAATTTCCTAACTTAAACTCTCTTTTAACCTTATCATTAGTTATTCTGCTAACAGTTTTCTTATTAATAAAAAGAATATCACTAGATAACTTTTCTATCTCACTAATTAAATGACTAGATATAATAATAGTCTTATCTTTAAAACTCTTTAAAGTACTCCTAAGTTCACTAATACTCTTAGGATCCAACCCATTTGTAGGTTCATCTAATATAAGAATATCAGGGTCCTTTAACAAACTAATTGCTATACCCAATTTTTGTTTCATTCCTAAACTATAATATCTTACTAACTTTCTATCATTACCATCTAACTTAACGATATCAAGTACTTCATCAACTCTTTTAACAGGAACTTCATAAAGATAAGCAAAATACCTAAGGTTTTCTTTAGCATTCAAAAATTCATATAAAGAAACATAATCAACTACTCCACTCACTTTACTTATAGCCTCTTTAAAATTCTTTTTAACATCATACCCATTAATATAAACTTTTCCCTTACTTTTATATAAACCCAATATAATTTTTAAAAGAGTACTCTTTCCACTACCATTCGCACCCACTAATCCATAAATTTTACCTTTTTCTAAATTAAAATTAACATTTTCTAAAATACTATTCTTCCCCAAAGATTTAGACACATTTTTAACTTCTACACTGTACATCTAAACACTCACAAATTCATTTTATTTCTAAATACACAACATTTAAACACTTCATCTTCACCAAAAACACTCTTCTCTTTAGGGTCTAATATTTCAATTTTAGAAACCAATGCTTCATCAAATACTTTAAATAAAAATTTCAAAAATATATAACTCTTCTTTCCAGGTAAAACTTCTATAATATTAATAATATCTTTAGTACACACTACTTCATCCTTCCAAACTTTCTTATTCTTATCATTCTTTTCTACATGATATTTACTTTTAATAAAAAGTTTTTTCTTAATAGAATAATATATTCCTCTAGCATCCTTATAACTAACATCACACAAAGCCTTAATAACATCAACCACACACCAATAATTTCTTTTCTCTTTCACATTATAATAACATCTTATAGAATCATTATTAAACTTAGTTAAACCTTTTTTCTCCATAAATTTCACTCCTTTCAAACATTTAACTAATACTTACTTTCACCTCCTTGAACCCTACTATATCATGCTTAAAATAATATGTCAAATCACTCAATTTTAATAAATAAAGAGTATATTTAAACGATTTTACGGCATATTTTTAACTAACTTTAGAAAAAAACACTAATATTTATTAAAATTAACGAATAAAAAAAGATGTAAATTTTTTTCACATCTAATCCAAAACAATATTCTCTTCCTTAATTAAATCACTAAATTTATTTTTAAACTCAACTAATCCTTTTCTTTTAGCATCATCATAAACATTCTTAGTATTCTTAAGTGCATCATAAATATTCTTAACATTTAAAGTATTTTTATTTTCAAACACAGCATTACTAAAAGCATTTCCTAAAAGTGTTAAAGCAATATCTGGATATCTATTTCCAATTTCATAAATCCTTTTATATTCATCTGTATACTCTACTATAAACCTAAATAACTTTTCTTTAGTATACTCGCTATATGGAATAGTTATCCCACTTTGCTTTTCAAGTTTAGGATAAGTTCCCATAAGTATCTTAACAGTATCTTCTATAGTAGGTTCAAGTACATCAACCTTTAAGAATCTTCTTAAAAACGCTCTATCTCTTAAAATATAACTTTCATACTCTTCATTAGTAGTAGCACCTATCATTTTAATAGTACCCCTATCAAGTCCTGGTTTAAGCATATTAGCAAAGTCAACATTCAAGTTACTAGTATTTCTACTTACAAGTAAGTGTACCTCATCTATAAACAATATAATGTTTTCTCTTTCCTTAAGTTCATCAACAAGTATTTGAAGTTTATTCTCATTTACTCCATCAGTTTGTACATTCCCTAGTAAACTAGAAATATTTATTTTAATAAGGTCATAATCTTTTAAAGCATCAGGTACCTCACCCTTTTGCATTCTATACCCTATTCCTTCTACTATTGCTGTTTTACCTATACCTGCTTTACCAACAAGCATAGCACTTTTTTCAGGAGTAAGAAGTATTAACAAAGTTTCTTTAATTTCTTTATCTCTACCAATAGCAGGGTCAGTAATATAAAACTTAGTTTTTAAGTTTTCTCCATAAGTATCTAGCACACTAAACTTCTTGTCTTCATTAAAATCTACTACTTCAAATTCTTCATTCATTACTCTTCACCATCTACATTTTATCAAAAAAAGAAGAAAATTAATAGTAAAAATAAATATTTTTAAAAAATTTAACATTTTTATTTGACAAATAACATATATTGATGTAGAATTATATACATGTGATGCCTGTTTAGCTCAGTCGGTAGAGCGCACGGCTGTTAACCGTTAGGTCGCAGGTTCGAGTCCTGCAACAGGCGCCATTTATAAAATTAAACTATTCTTCGGAATAGTTTTTTTTTATAAACAAAAAAGAGGTTAACAAGCGTGATATTAAATGTAAGCAGAAGAACTAACATAGTTACATTTTATTCTAAGTAGTTTATGAATAGATACGAAGAAAGCTTTGTAGATGTAAGAAACCCCTTCTACCTAAGAAATGTTAGTAGAATATACCTTGATAATGTAGATATAATAGTATTTTGAAACAAATGTAACTGTGTAGAAATAGTTGATATTGGAATTTATAACTCATACGTGCATTTCTGTAAGTATTGTTACGCAAACTTTAATGAAGAAAAAGTAAAAAACAATTTTAAACTACATGATGATAATTCAAGCCTACTAGTCGGTCACATAACAAAAGGAGATGTAACCAAAGTAAGAAGATAAAAAAAGAAGAGTTAATAATTAGTTGCTCTTCTTTCTTGATAAGCCTTTCCGTGCTTACATACTGGACACACTTCTAAAGCTTCTTTGCTCCTATAAACATGTCCACAATTTCTACAAATCCAAATAGTTTCTTCTTCACTTTCAAAAACCATATTGTTTTCTACTCTACTAATAAGTTTTAAATATCTTTCTTCATGCTCTTTTTCAATGTCCCCTACCATTCTAAATAGTTCAGCAATATCAAGAAACCCTTCTTCTTTAGCAGTTTCACTAAACTCTTTATACATATCAGTCCATTCATAGTTTTCCCCTTTTGCAGCATCTTTTAAATTTTCTATAGTACTAGGTACACTACCATCATGTAATGCCTTAAACCATAACTTAGCATGTTCTTTCTCATTATTAGCAGTCTCTTCAAATATTGCTGCAATTTGTTCATAGCCTTCTTTCTTAGCCTTACTAGCATAAAATGTATATTTATTTCTTGCTTGACTTTCTCCTGCAAAAGCAGTCATTAAATTTTTTTCAGTTTTACTTCCTTTTAATTCCATATTATTCACTCCTTCCTAACTATTATAACAAATTAAGTAATTAAAATAAAGCGAACAGAATAAAATTTTATAAGAAATTATGGTGAGTTTATGGAAGACTTATTCAAACTAAATCCAAAAGTATCTAGTGCAATATGTTTACTAATTGGATACCTATTAATGGATGACTTAACAAGTAACGAACAAAACGTATTAGGTAACTGGTTAATGTTAATAAGTCAACTTCTAATAACAACTTCAGCCAGCCAAGCACTTATTGAAAGAAGAGTACAAGGCCCTGTTATGAACATAAATAGTAAAGAAGTAAAATCTCTTTATAACCCAATTAAATATAATATAGAAACTCTAAGAGAAATACTAAATGAAATATATCCAGGCCAAATGAGTCAAGTATTTGAAAACTTAAAAAAAGGAATATCAGGTATGGAAGACAAATATAATCATTTCCATAACTAAAAAAGAACCTATAATTCTTTATATAAGTTCTTCATAGAATTTAATTCTTTCTTAATCTTAGCTTCTTCTGCTGTTTCTAAACTATACCAACCTTTTTGAAATGCTAAATCATATGCTTTTCTTGCAAGACCTTTAGTATCTTTAAATATAGAAAAAACTTTTTTAAATAAAACTTTATTACTCATCTCATCTATAGCAATACTATAATTATTAGATATGTTCTTCTCACATTGTAAAACATCATTTAAATAATCCATTTCATTCATTTCTTTAGAAGAAACAACTTGAGACTTTTGATTTTGAACTTTAGCCATAATTACCTCCTACATTAATATTTCCATTAACTCTTTATAATGCTCTTTATGCATTTTATAAGCATCCAATAAAACTTTTCTAACATCTTCATCTTGTACACACACTATATAAGAGTTAATTTTTTTAGCCATTACTAAATTCCAACTTGCCATATCTTTAATATATGATAAGTCTTTAGTACTAATTATATTAGGTACTTCATTCATACTAATTACCTCCATTTATATTATTAACAATTAACAAAAATAATTACTTCCAAAATATAACATAATTTAAAAGTATATTTTAACTTATTTTACATATAACTAAATTGTACTACTAAAAAATATATAAAAAATTAGCACTCAATATTGACAAGTGCTAACAATAGTAGTATAATGATAATCGTAAGGAGATGATATTATGAGTTTATTACCAGGAAGATTTTATTTAGATGATTTCTTCAATGATTTTGAACCAGAAAAAAAAGTTATGAACATGAATTGTGATATTTATGAGAAAGAAGGTAAATACAACATTGTAATGGATATTCCAGGATTTGACAAAAAGGATGTTAAAATTGAAGTTGAAGATGGATATCTTACAATATCTGCTCACAAGAGTGAAAAACATGATGACAAAGATAAACACTACATTAAAAGAGAAAGATATTTTGGTTCATTCAAAAGAGAATTTTATATTGGCGATGTAAATCATAAAGATATCAAGGCTGAATTTAAAGATGGAACATTAAAAGTAATAGTTCCAGAATCCCCTAAGAAAGATAACAAAAAACTAATTGATATTGAATAAAGTTAAAACTAAGGAGCAAACGTTCCTTAGTTTTTTAACTATCTAAATCTTCCATTAACAAGAAATCTTTTAATTTTATATGAGTAACAACACTTGTAGAATATTCAATTTCATCATTTGTAATAAGTATTTTTTTACAACTATTATCTAACTTACTAAAAAGTTTAAATTCTCTATCATAAGCTTTACTATCTTCCACACTAATATAATACATCTTTCCATCTTTATATGCTAAAAATTTTACACACAAAAGAAAAATCTTTCACTTAAAATGAAAGACTTATTTCTTATCTTTTTCTTCACTTTCTAACTCTTTATAAGCAATTTTACCCAAATTAGTTCTAGGTAAAGATTCTCTAATTTCATATTGATAAGGCAAACTATACTTAGCTAAATAAAGTTCACATAATTTCTTTATTTCTTTTTTAGCCCTGTCTTCACTAACACCATCTCTTAACACAATAAACGCTTTTGCAACTTGCACTTTATAAGGATGAGATATTCCTATAACACAAACATCTTCTACATATGGATATTTTCTAATAACACTCTCAATATGAGAAGGATACAAATTATAACCACTAGAAATAATTACTCTTTTAAGTCTCTGAGCAAAATAAATAAATCCATCTTCATCCATACTACCCATATCACCTGTACGAAGCCAAACCACCCCATCATCATCTTTAATTAATGTTTTATTTGTCTGTTCTTCATCATTTAAATAACCTATCATAACATTAGGTCCACTTATTAAAATTTCTCCCACTTTATTAGGCAAAACTTCTTCTAAAGTTTCAGGATTAACAATTTTATAAGTACAATCTTGACAAGGTATACCAGTACTTCCTTTTTTTTGTACAGTTTTCGGAAGCAAACTACTAGCTCCAGATCCTTCAGTAAGCCCATACCCTGGTCTAACAGTAGCAGAACTACCATGTTCTTTCATAAACTTATCAACACTAGATTTTAATTCAGGACTAACAACATCTCCACCAGTAATAATACACTTAATAAAAGATAAATCCATTTCACTAAGCCCTGGGTCATTTATCATAGTTTGTAAAAGAGTTGGTACTCCAACAATAAAATTAGGTTTATATTGTTTAATTAATCTACCAAACGCTTTATAGTTAAAAACTGGTATCAAAATACATTTAACTCCATAAGTAAGTGGAGTATGGATACACACATCTAACCCAAAAGCATGGAAAATAGGCATTATAGTTAAAACACTATCTCCAGCAGTAGCAGGTTGAATCATAGACCCAGTCTGAAGTGTAGCTGCATTAAAACTCTTATTACTAATTACTATCCCTTTAGGTTCACCAGTAGTACCACCACTATATAAAATTACAGCAGGGTCAGTAGATTTTCTTTTACAAATATAGCTTCCATCATACATATAACCAAAATCAATAAAACTATTGTAAGAAAGTAAATACTCATTATCAAAGTCAACCTTAATCTTTCTGCCTTTAGTTAAATTATAAGCAACTTTAGTAATACCCTTCATTTTATCTCCAGCAGACATAACAACTATTTTTTCAATCTCACTATTATCAACTACTTGAAGAAATTTTTCAAGTGCCAAATCAATAGTAAAAACATACTTACTCTTAGAAACTTCCATAAAATGGCTTATCTCTTTTAAAGCACTCAAAGGATGAACCATATTAGCAATTGCACCAACCATATTAATTGCATAAAATATACTTATCGCCTGAGGCATATTAGGTGAACAAATTGTAACAACATCATCTTTTTTAACACCAATTGTTTTAAGACTTCTAGCACATTCTTCAATTTCTTTCATTAATTTTTTAAAAGATGCACTACTACCATAATATTCATAAGCTATATCATTAGGATTCTTTTTAGCACTATCAGAAATAAATTCCCAAAGCATCTTATCAGGATAATCTATTGTCTTAGGAACTCCTTCATCATAAAACTTAATCCAAGGTTTACTAATACTTAAACTTTGTTGTTTCTTTAATTTTTTCATTAACACTCTCCTCTAATAATTTAGGTTCATTTAAAATATCTTGCATTAACCTAACTGCTTTAACAAAATAAACTCCATCAGCAATTCTCTCATCTATATTTATACCAAATTCACACAAATACTTGCTTTCAATTTTACCATCAATAAGTACTTTTTCTAATTTAATCTCACCAATAGTTGCTAATATACTACTAGTTCCAAAATCAGTCAAATTATGATATATCGCACCACTATGAATACTACCTAAATTACTTACAATACAAGTACTATAATATAAATTGTCATCAATTAAACTCTTTGGAAGCAAGTCATGCCTATCCAACCATTTAATAATACCTATAACTGGACTTAATATAAAACTAGGTAACTTACTAATAACATTCACACTATTATTAGTACCACTCTCTTTAGATTTTCTCACATTATCAACTGCTTTAACAGTTTTATCTTTAATACTTAACAAATTATCATTTTCTTCTACTTTAATAACGGACAATATTTCTTTAGACTTATCTTCATAATTAACTTTAGCCGTAAAAGCAATACTTACCTCATTTCTATCATAAAACTTCTTATTAACAACAAACCTATTTAAAAGTGGCTTATTATATACAGTTTTAGCAATTAAAGTCAAAAATAAATGAAAATAAGTTAAATCACTATACTTTTTTTTCATTCTTTCATAATACTTAACTAGTTCTGTAACATCCATTTTCTGATTAATAAACACATCACTATCACATCTGTTTGGCTTAATATAAGGCATAAGCACATGCATTGAATCTAAATCTTTTACTCTTACTCCATCTCTTCTATTCATTACTTTAACCTCTCTTCTTATGTTCTACTTTATATAGAATTTTTAAAACTAATTTACTAGGTAATATTTTACCAAAAAAACTTCCTAATTTAACATCTAATCCTGGTAATATAATTAACTTATTTTTAAACATATATTTAATTGCATACTCACTTACAAAAGAACTAGTTTTACTATTAATACTAAAGTGTCCTCCAGCAACATTATTAAAATTTGTATTAACAGGTCCTGGACATAAACAGCTTATTTTAATAGTACTACCTTTTCTTCTTAACTCTTCATAAATACCTAAAGTATAACTTCTAACATAACTCTTAGTAGCATAATAAGTTCCTAAAAGAGGTCCACCTGGTAAAAGCCCTGCAATACTTGCAACATTCAAAATATGTGCATTTTTATTTCCTTCCATATATTTTAAGCAAGTTTTAGTTATTTTATGCAAACTTATCACATTAACTTTAACCATTTCCATTTCTCTTTCCAAACTAACTTCACTATAATCTCCAAAAGCACCAAATCCTGCATCATTAATCACTATATCTGGTTTCTCTTTTAATAAATATTCACAAAGTTTATTAACTTCAACATCATAACTTAAATCACACACATAATAATGACTATTTTTAATCTCTTCACATGCACTAATTAACTTATTTTCATCTTTAGAAACAAGAATAACTTCATTCCCAAGCAAACTTAAAGTTCTAGCCATATTCTTTCCTATTCCACTACTTCCACCCGTTATTAAACATTTCATATTATCTAACCTCTACAACTATTGTAACATATATCTTTCTAAAAAAACAGGTTTTTATTCATAATTAAAAAGAAAAAACTAATTTATTTAATTTACAAAAAATAAATTATTTGATATTATTTATTTAGGTGATTATATGAAAAAAACTTATATTATAATAATTATAATAACAACATTTTTAGCAATACTACTAGGTTATAAATTATCTTGTTTAACAAAGTATACAATAAAAGAAAATTATAACTATAAAATAACTGACACATTAGAAATAAA
>ULOK01040913.1_pt1 | contig 66088 bp, 52 predicted proteins | sample 1952501 | NCBI WGS metagenome assembly ULOK01 (sample SAMEA4835601, study PRJEB28245) | human gut metagenome | biome: gut microbiome; material: fecal sample | place: Denmark | collected 2008
TTGCTCTTTGTAATATACTGTGTAACTTAAGTCATTTCTTCTTGTATAATATAATTTTATAACTAAATTATTATTATCTGGTACTGTAGCATCTTTGTTTTCTGTCTTGCTATCATCAAATGTAAATCCATCATACTTATTAGCCTCATAAGTTACCTTAGTTCCTATTTCAACATCTTCGCTAACTACTGTATCTTTTTCAACTTTTGAATATGTTCCATCAAGATTTTCAGTATAGTGTTCAACTGTATAATGATGTTTTACAGCTGTTTCTGGTTCTTCTGGTATTTTATTATCATCAACATAAGCCTTGTTTTTTATTACACTCGTGTTATCTTCAACAACAACTTCCAATGTTAATTCAACTGATTTTCCTGCTTTTACTTCTACATCTGACCATATCATTGTATTTGTTGCTTTGTTATATCCAGTTGTGTTTTCGTCTTTTATTCTTGTTCCGTCTGGTATTGGATCGGTTACTGTTACTGTTCCATCACCATTTCCGTTATTTGTTAGAGTTATTGTATATATTAATGTATCTCCAACTTTTGCATTTGATTTATCTACAGATTTTACCCCTGTAATATTTGCAACTTTGGTTTCTGGTTTTTCTGGTATTTCTTTGTTATCTATTTTTGCAACGTTCTTTACTGTATCTGTTGTATCATCTTTGACTACAACTTCTAATGTTAATGTTGCTGTTCCTCCGTTTGCTTTTACCTCTACATTTGACCATGTCATTGTATTTGTTGCTTTATTATATCCAGTTGTGTTTTCGTCTTTTATTCTTGTTCCTGTTGGGATTTCATCTGTTACTGTTACTGTTCCATCTGCATTTCCATTATTTGTTAATGTAATTGTATATGTTAATGTATCTCCAACTTTTGCTTCTGCTTTATCTACTTCTTTTTTACCTGTGATATTTATAATTCCTGTTTCTGTTTCATTCGTTGTTTTTCCGTTAACTATTGCAGAGTTTTTTATTGTTCCTTTTTCTGCTTTAACTCTTACTGTAAATTCAACATTCTCTGTTTCTCCAGGCTCTACTGTTACTCTCCAAGTTAATTTTTTTGTATTTTCATCTTCATTATTATCTTTATTTAGTAATACTGTTCCTTCTGGTACATTGTCATATATTATTGCTTTTGCAACTTTGTCTCCATTATTCTTTACGCTTATAGTATATGTTAGTGTATCTCCTATTTTTACACTTTCTTTGTCTACAGTCTTATGTATTTCAAGATTTGATTTCTTTGCTGTTAAGTTTGCAGTTGATGCAATTGACGCAAATTGTGTTGGTCCCCAGCCCACTTCTAATGTTTCCCAAGGATTTTTAACTGTTTCTTCTCTTTCAGTTACATATTCTTGATTTGGAACTTCCCCTGTTGTAGTTGTTGTTGTTTGTTCATTTTGCGTTGTTTGATTGTTATTTGTTGTTTGCTCTTGTCTTTCTGTTTCCTGTTCTTCTTGTTGATTTAGAGTTGTCTCTCCTTGTTCATTTTTATTTTGTTCATTCTCTGTTGTATTATTTTGTTGTTCGTTCTTGTTTTCCTCTGGTGCTTCGCCATATTGTTCTTGTGTTGTATTATTATCGCCAGCAGCTTGTGCTTGTGCATTACCTTTTGTAAAGAAATACACACCTGTTGCTGTTCCAGCTAAAAGTACTGTTATAATTGCTGCTATTATAATAGTTCTTTTGCTTTTATAACTGAACTTGCTTTTCATTTTTTTGCCCCTTTCCATTTCTATTTTGGTAATTTCTTCAAAGTGCGAGCGATTAAAATCACCTCTACATTTTTCATAGATTACCTTACACTACCTTTTATATTAATTATTCTTGTTCTATTTCTCTTGCCTTTGTTACTAATCTATTTTTATGTCCATTTTGGCAGGTTATTAAAGTTACTTCTCTAGTTCCTGCCTTCACACTTTTTACACAACTAACATCTTCTGGATCAATAATATATTGTTTAAATATTTTATATTGTACTTTTTTTCCGTCAAGTCCTGTTAATTCTATAATGTCTCCTTCTTCTAATCTGTCTGTATTCCCAAACATTGTACCATCAATATTATTATGCCCTGCTATTGTGTAATTTCCTATTGCATTCACACTATCACCCCAAAAGTGTGTAACAGAATACTGCATAGCCTCATCAGTTGTTTTTTCTAGTATTGGATATTCTATATTTATTTTAGAAATTTTTATTATTCCCTCTACTTTATAACCTTTCACTTCTATATTTCCTATAGGTTTATTTTCTTCTTTATTTTCTTTTATTTTTGTTGTAACAATTTCAACAACATCCTTTAATTCTTTTTCTTTTTTTTGATTTCTTCCATATTTTATTACTATAAGTATTATTGTTACTATTATTCCTGTTATTAAAATTGCTAACAATATATTAATTATTCTATTTTTCATTTTTTCTATTTTTAACTATTAATAACACTATTGCTAATACTATTAATACTCCTAATACTATAAATAAAATCATACTATCATATGTAAAAGGTAATTTAGACGTTTCTTTTACTATAACAGTTTCTATTTCTTCTCCACCATCTTCTGCTCTAGTACAAGTTAATATTTGCAAATCTATAATATCGCCATCTTGCATTAACCATAAAATATATTTGTCTCCATTTTCTGACGTTTCTGGTTGTGGTATAGTCATGTTTTTTACTTCTTGCCATGCTAAATCACGTGGTGAAGGCACTAGCTCATAATATCTATTATAAAAGTGTTTATATGCTTTCAATTTTTCAAACATATTGGTTGCTTTATTCATATTTTCAATTAAAGTTTCAAAATCTTTGTTGCTGTCTGTAACTTTAATTAATTGATATTTATATACTGAATTTTCATTATCTGTTATTTCTACTTTGCCTGTTGTTATTGTAGTTTTTATGCCATCAATTTCTTTTTCTTCCTTATTTTTTTTAGTCATGTCAACTTTAATTCTTTTTGTTATATCAGCTATTTCGTCAACAATACTATCTGTAACAGTGTCTGTTAAATCTACTTTTAATCCTTTTATAAGCATCGTATTGTTTGTTGTATTTTTTACCCATAAATATGTTGTTGCTGACATTGTTGAGTCTATATAAGCTACGTTATTTCCATTTGTGTCTGTTACCGATGGTAAAAATACTAAGTCATCTATTTCTGTTGCTGAGTTATCTGAAAAGGCGAATTCAAATTCTGAATCTGTCGAAATATAAATAATATATTTTTTTTCTCCTTCCTCTAATTTTTCTAATATTTCTATTTCATCATTTGTTGCGTTAACTGTTAATGATAATATGCATAATATAAAAATTGTAAAAAATATAGTCATTATCATTTTTAGTTTGTTCGTTTTCATAATTAAGCCCCTTTCATATATATTTTAAATTATTGACACCGTAATTATATCACTCTAACTATGTTTTGTAAATATTATTTTTATCAAAAAAACCAGTCATTTTAACTGGTTTTTCGACATTTTTTATTCTTCTTTTCCTTCTGGAAGTGTAGGTATTTGTACCACTATTCTAATTCTCATAATTTTACTTACTGTTCTTCCAAACTTACTATTTTTAATTCTTTGCCATAGAGTTGGTTTAACTTTTACTCTTGTTTCTTCAATATACTGTTCATTTTCTATTGCTACTTGATCTGCTTCTTGTATTATTTTCTCTTCTTGAGGTGCAGGTATTGCCTTTAACGCATCTGCAATTTCGATTCCTATGTAGCTTAATGCTTTTGATCTGTCTTCTATTCTCTCCATGTCTATTTCAATATGTAGGTTTGACTCCAAATTTGCTATTCTAGCATTAATTAACTTCATTGCATCTTGGCAATTTTGTGATTTCTTTGATTTTGCTCTTCCTATTAACCCTAATGTATCTATTATATCTTCTGAGAAATCATTTGAAGCCTCTTTTAGTGTTTGTTTCCAATTTGCTTCTTTATTGACTATTGCATTTAATATATTTTTAAGTTTTGCTGCTAGCGCTATATTAGCTTCTCTTTGTCTTATTAATTCTTCTATTTTTTTTGTGTTTTCTTCAAACTCACTTGTTGCATATTCTACCAATTGATATGATGCTTTATAGACTCCTTTAGGAAAACTTTTCTTTTTTGGATATTCTATTAAGTATGTTTTTATTGATTCAATTAAATCTTTAAAATATGCATCTTCTTCTAATTGTACTATTTGTTTTTTACTGTTTGGATTAATTAATTTTTGTACTTTATCAATATTTGATAAGATTTTTTCTTCCGTGATTACCATTCTCACGTTTACTATGCCAGCTCTAGACATTGTAAACATTACCTCCTTTGTCCTATGTTATTATATCTACTTTTACAATTTCAATAATATTATATAATGCTATAAATAAAATTACAATAGGATTATGATATTTTCTACTACAATTTTATTACACGCTTTTTTTATTGTCAAGTCAATTTTTGTCTTTTTTTAGCTCCGCATATCTTTTTATTTTCATTGTTGTTGTTTTTTCAAATTCTTCATGTTTTATTTCTAAATTTTTAATTGCTTTATACGAAGTCAATTTTTTGTTTACGCTTTTAACTTTTTCCCAAATAATGTTATATACTTGTTCTTCTGTTAAACCTTTTCCATGTATCTTTTCTATCTCTTCATAATTTGGTATTACCTTTGCAGATATTATTAATTCATTCTCATCTTTTCTGTCATTTTCAGGCTCTTTTCCATATACAAGACTCTCTTTAATTTCTGGGATATCTCCCAATAACAATTCAATTTCCTCTGGATATATATTTTTTCCATTTTGCGTAACAATAACATTTTTACATCTTCCTGTTATATACAAAAATCCTTCATCATCCAAGTAGCCTATATCTCCTGAATAGAACCATCTTTCACCATCTACTGTTTTTATTACTTTATTTGTAGCATCTTCATCTTCATAATAGCCTAACATCAATGTCTGACTCTTTATTAATATTTCTCCTTCGCCATTTTCATTTGGATTATCAATTTTTAATTCTGCTCCTACAACAGCTTTTCCTGCTGAGCCAATCTTTGCGTCAAACTCTGGTGTAAGTGCTGCTATTGGTGCGGTCTCTGTTAAGCCATATCCTTGTAAAAAAATTATTCCAATATCTTCAATCCAATTTCCAATTTTAGCATCTATCGGTGCTGCTGCGGAAACTATATATTTTAAATTTCCTCCCAAATTTTCATGTATTTCGTTAAAAACCTTTTTCTTGATATCTACACCAACTGCTTTTAATGCATTTGTAACGTGTATCATTGAATTTACCATATTTTCTTTTTTACTTTTTTTAATGTTTGCATTTATTTTCTTATATAAATTTTCTACCAATAATGGTACTGTCAATAATGCTGTAGGTTTCGTTTCTTGTAAATTTGGTACTATATATTTTAGTCCTTGGCATACTGCTACAGATCCACCTATTGCAAACGGTAATAAAAATCCAATTGTAGACTCATATGTGTGGTGTAATGGCAAAATAGACATAAATCTATCACTCGGATATAACTTAACATATGCTAAAACCGCATTAATATTTGCAGCCAAATTTCTGTTGCACAACATTACCCCTTTTGAATTTGATGTGGTTCCAGAAGTAAAAATTAGCACTTTGAATTCGTCTGGATCTACCTTAATATCCATAAAAGAATTGTCTCCCTGCTCTACAAGTTGTCTGCCCTGTTTTATTAAGCAGTCCATTCCAACATTTTTTCCAGATATTTCGCTGTCTGAATTCATTTGTATAAAGTATTGTACTTCCGGTAGTTTTTCTTCTATTTTTTTTATTGCATCTGATTTTTTCGTGGAAAAAATAACTGCTGATGCTTTTGCTCTTCTTATTACATTTTCTATTTCGTTCTCAGGTAATTCTTTGTCGACAGGTACAGCTATTCCAGCCCCGCATAACATTGTCATATAAGATACATACCAGTGATATGTATTTTCCCCTATAATTACTATTCTTTTATCTTTTAAACATAATTTTTTAGTTAATGCTGTACCAAAATTTATAACATCATTTCCAAATTGTTCATATGTAATTTCCGTAAATTTTTCTTTTGGATTAAACTTTTCTAATATTGCAGTTTCCTTAGAAAATTCTTGTATGTTTTTTGCAAATATTTCTTTTATTGTTGTATATGATGTAGTTGGATAATTTTCTTTTTTTCTTCTTTTTTTATATTCTTCTGCCTTTTTTACATCTTCATAATTAACTTCTACATTGTCTATCTTTGACAAATTATCCATTTTTAACTTTGGAAATTTAAAATTAGGTATTTTAAAATCTTTTAATATTCTCAATTTTTTTTCGCTCCTTTAGTTCATTTTCTATACTTGTTTGCTTTACTCGCAATCTTTTAAATTTTATCATATTTTATTAATCCATACAAGATATCAATTAAATATTTTTAGTGGGCGATTAAAATCGCCCATTCTCTCTACTTTTGAGTCGCAAAATTTATTCCTCTTGCCACTACATCTTTCATATTTTCTATTAATTCGTCTATTTCTTTCGGTGTTACTATAAAATTATAATCATTTGGTGCAAGTACTTCTTTTATCATTTCATATTTATCTTCTTCTTGCAATTTGTTTAGAAAATCATTTGATTTTGCTTGTTCTTGTATTTTTTGAATAAATAAGTCTAAGCTGTCTGCTGCTATTGTTGCTGCTTCTACAACCGTAGGTATTCCTATTGCTATAACAGGTACTCCCAATGTTTCTTCTGTTAATTCTTTTCTTGTATTTCCAACTCCCGCACCTGGCACTATACCTGTATCAGCTAATTGCACTGTGCTACTTATTCTTTCTATACTTCTTGATGCTAAAGCATCTATTATTAGTAATAGTTTAGGTTTAATATTATCTACTATTCCTTTTAATATTTCCAGTGTCTCTATTCCTGTAGTTCCTAATACTCCTGGCGATATAGCGCTTACTGGTCTTGTATCTTTATCTAGTACTTCTGGCATATATTGCAATATGTGCCTTGTAATATCTATATCTTGTACAACTTTTGGCCCCAAGGCATCTGGTGTAACATATAAATTTCCTAATCCTACAACTAATATTGGTTCTTGTTCGCCTATATGTTTTTTTAATAACTCTTTTAATTCTTTTGTTAAAGTATCAGAAGCCTTTTGAATCTGCTCTTGTCCCGCTATTTTCAAGTTGTTTATGTCTATTGTTATATAATTTCCAACTTTTTTTCCTATTGCTTTTTCTCCATTTTCATTTAAAACCTTTACTCTAGTTATTCTTATGTCTTCATCTACTTTTTCTTCTTCTGTTTCTATTCCGTCTACTTCATTTTCTATATTATTTGCTCTTTTATATAAATCTCTTCTTTCTAAAGCTAAGTCTGTTCTAAAATTATACATAAAAATACCTCTCTTATAAATTTTTTTAGTAATTTCTTCGAAGTACGGGCGATTAAAATCGTCCCTACATTTTTCATAGATTACTTTACACTATCTCTACTATATTTTTAGAAAAATCGGTATTTTTTATACATTTTATTTTGAGCAATATCTACACAATATGCTTTCTAGTCCTATTTGCAAATCTATTAATCCATTCTTGTAATTTGAATCTAAATTTGATAATTCTTTTAATATTTTATTTAATTCTATTTCTTCAAAATATTTTGCCTGTTGTTTATATTTTGTAGTAAGAAATGTTTGATTTGGTTTTAAATTCATAGCCGTTATTAAGTTTTTATTACTTCTTTCAGCAATTTTTACTATATATAACTTTTTAAAATGATTATATAGTGTTATTAAAATTTTTTGTATTGGCTCTTTTGATGCTATTAAACCTTTTAACACTTTTAAAGATTGTGCTATATCCTTTTTCCCCAAACTATCTGTCAAATCAAATATTATTGCTTGTATTTGTTTTGTGCTTAGTAAATTTATTTCCCTTGATGTTATTGTTCCATTTTCTCCAGCATATTCTATCAATTTTCTTATTTCATTAATTAGTTCTTGCATATTTGTGCCACAACATTCTATAAAATATCTTGTTGTTGCTTCATCTATATTTACTTTATATGCATTACATATTTTTTTTATATTGCTTATTAGTTCTGGAAGTTTTAACTCTGTAAACTCAATAACTTCGCCATTTTTTTCTATTGATTTATACAATGAATTTTTTTCTGCCTCTTCCTCTACAAAAATAATATCTACTGTTTCATTTATTTGCTTTATATTTTTTTCTATATACTCAGCTAGTTTGTCCACTATAGTTTTAGCTTTTTCTTCCTTTTTAGTTGTCTTTTTGCTCTTTTTAAATATTCCCGTGTTTCTTGCTAGTATCATTTTTTTTGTATACCCAAATGGAGGAGTTTCAATATCTGAAATAATATTATCTATTTCTGTTTCTCCTATTTGTATATAATTTATTCCTTGTATTAATTCTCCAAATTCTTTTTTTATTCTTTTTATTTTATTTTCTAAAAGATATCTTTCTTCTCCATATAATAAATATACCATTAAAAACTCCTATAATTTTTGTGAAAATTTTGATGAATGTGCATGACATATTGCTGCAGCCATGCTGTCTGTAGTGTCATCTAATTTTGGCAATTTTTCAACATTCAATATGGTTTTAACCATTTTTTGCACTTGCATTTTATCAGCTCTTCCATATCCCACAACCGCTTGCTTTATCTGAAGTGGTGTGTATTCATATGTTGGAACTTGCTTTCTACTTCCCACAACTAATATAACTCCTCTTGCTTGAGCAACATTTATGGCTGTTTTTGCATTATTGTTAAAAAATAATTCTTCCACTGATATTGCATCTGGCTTATACTCGTCTATTATATTTTCTAAGTCATTATTTAATTTTAATAGTCTTAATGGAAATGATTCCCCAGCCTTTGTTGTGACAGCACCAGAGGTTATTAAATTAAATTTATTGCCTATGTAATCTATTATACTATACCCAGTTATAGCAAAACCTGGGTCAATTCCTAATATTCTCACTTTTTATCCCTTCTGTAAAATTATTTTAAATATTTCTGATACACTCCACGCTTGTGCGAATGCGCCTTTTGCTAAATATGGTTTTTTTGAATCATATAGTTCGCTTATGCTTCCAACAGTTGAATTTTCGTTCATTTCCTTTATAAATGTTTGTTTAACATTTTCCCTAAAGTTTTCGTATTGCTTTTTTAGTTCATTTTTTACTTTTGCATTTTTCTCTGCTTTTATTCTATTTCTATATGCATCTGAGTATATACCTAATAGCCATGGCCACGTTATGCCTTGATGATAACTCATATCTCTTTTTAAAACATCGCCCTCATATACCTCTTTATAAAATGGTTCCCCTTTAGCAAGTGTTTTTAATCCATAATCATTTAATAATTTTTTAGTTACTGTTTCAAACATTTCTGTTGCTATTTCCGAGTTTGGCTCTATAACTTGATATGTTAAGCTTATTGCAAATAATTGATTTGGCCTTATTTTGCTATCTCCAATGACATCATATAAGCATTTTCTTCTTTTATTGTAAAACTTCTCTTTAAAGCTCTTTTTACATTTTTCTGCCAATTCATTGTATTTTTTCTCTTGTTCTTTGGTACCATATAGTTCTGTAAGTTCTTCTGCTATTTTTAATGCATTATACCACATTGCGTTTATTTCAACTGCTTTTCCGTTTCTTGGTGTAACACAATATTCTCCCACCTTTGCATCCATCCATGTATTTTGTGTATGTTCTGTCCCTGCTACAAGCAATCCATCTTTATCCAACCATATATTGTTATTATCATGGTTTATTCCATTTATATATGACTCTATTACTTTTATTAAACTTCTATATATATTTTTCTCTACAAAGTTATAGTCTTTTGTATAATTAAGAAACTTTTTTACTTGCTCAAACAATAGCAATGATGCGTCAGCACTATTATATAATGGTCTATTATCATATCCTGAGTATCCATTTGGAACTAAACCAAACTTTATATCTCTTATATATGTTAATAAAACTTCCTTTGCTATTTCATATCTATTTGACAATAGCAATAGTCCTTCAAATGAAATTAAGCTATCTCTTCCCCAATCTAAAAACCAAGGATATCCAGCAATTATGGTATAAAGGGCAAACGATGGTCTATATACTACAAAATTATCTGAAGCAATAATATATGTTTTGACCAATTCTTCGTTTTCCGAATTTAACAGATTTGATTTATCTATTAGTTTATTTATTCTTGATATTTCTTTTTTTATAATCTCTTTTCCATCAATTTCTTCTATGTTTTCTTCTAAAGAACACACAAAAGTAATTGTTTTCTCCTCATTTGGTGCCAATTCTATTTCGTATCTTCCAGGTACGATTAAATTTTCTTCTGCCGCCATTCCTCTTTTTTCTTCTTCTATGTAATACATATTATTAAATTTGTCATTTTCGTGTTTTATGTACTTTCCATTTGTTAAATTCATATATATCGGTGTTTCCGATTGTCTATTTATTACTATTTTAACCTTATTTTTATTTATGTTTTGCCTTAAATCAAACTCATAGTTTGCTGTTACAGTATGGAAATCTCTAAGATTCATTATTGGTGCTAGTGTTAATATTGAATCTTTATCATTATTTTTTATTTCGTATACTAACACAACTGTATTTTTTCCATATTCCATACATATTGATTTTTTAATATTTATGCCAGCTACTTTATATTCAAATACTGGTATATAATCTTTTTTAAAGCTTTGCAAATATTTGTATCCATCTGAAATATAATTTTTACACATATTTGTGTAAAGATTATACTTTTTTCCGTCTGTTTGTATGCTTTCGTCTAGTTTTGATAAAATTAGATGCCTTCTTGCTGGAGGTGTAAGTGGAGCTACTAAAAGGCCATGATATTTTCTAGTATTTGCACCTATTATTGTAGAACTACAGTACCCTCCTAAGCCATTTGTTATAATCCATTCTCTTTTTATTCCTTCTTCTAAACTCATTTTATCTTTTGCATATTCCATTTTAACTTTCCCCTTTTATCTTAATGGTTTTATTTCTATTTTTGTTTCTTCTTTCTTTTTTCTACCTCTTTTAGGCATATTTCTCTTTTTCTCTCTTTCTTTTTCCTTAATTTCTGCCTCTTGTATTGATTTTATTCTTTCTTGATATTTTTGATAAAATTTGCTTTTTCCTCTTGGTGTTTTATTATTTGTTTTTGGTCTTGCTTTTTGATCTTGCTTTAATGATTTTTTTGCATCCCTTAATTTATCATTAAGAATCATATATTGCGTATTGTTTTGCATATCGTTAAATTTCAAATCATCACATATTAATTGTATTATAGAAGCTGCAACTGCATGTGGATTATGACGTACATATCCATCTGTGACACATGAAATGTCCCTTTGCATTAGATTTACTCCTTCAGCTTTTGCTTTTGAAACATCTATTTCTACTAAATCCTGTCCTTCCATATTATATTTTCTTATAAACTCTGGTATTATTTCTCCAGTATCATATATGCAATATTCTATTACTCCCTCTCCAACATGTTCCTTAATTGCTTTTATATGGTCTGCCAAACTATATGTATCAGTTTGTCCTGGTTCTGTCATTAAATTGCTAACATATATTTTAAAGGCTTTGCTTTCTTTTATAGCTTTTGTTACACCTTTCACTAATAAATTTGGTATAACATTTGTATATAAGCTTCCTGGCCCTATAACTATTGCATCTGCCTCTGCTATAGCTTCCAAAACACCTGGAGCTGGTTTGCAACTTGTTGGATTTATAAATATTCTATTTATTTTACTTATTCTACTTGTAACTTCTTCTTCAATTTTTTCTCTATTCTCTATTATTGTTCCATCTTCTAGTTCAGCACATATTTTTATTTCTTCTAATGTCACTGGTAGTACTTTTCCAGTTATATTTAACACTTCTTTTGATTGTTTTATAGATTCGGCAAAATCACCATATAATTCCTTCATTCCTAATAAGTATATATCTCCAAAAGAAAGAGCTTTTAGCTTCCCAGTATTGAATTTGTAATTTAATATTCCTGCCATTGCATCTTCATTTACTGATAATGCAATCAAGCTTTGTTTTATGTCATCTAATGGCATTGTTTCTAGCATTTTTCTAGAATCTGACACTTGTTCGCCATAATCTGATACTGTTACAATTGCAGTTATATTATCTGTGTAATGTTTTAGACCTTTTAGAACAGAATTTAGTCCTGTTCCTCCTCCTATTGCAACTATTTTTGGACCCTGATTATAAACTTTTTTATTAAATATTAAAGATTTTACATCTGTATCTTTTGGGCTATTTCTTTTATCAGATTCAGCTACCAATAGCTCTAATGTTCGTTTTTGAATTGATATTATACCTACTATAAGTAATACAAATCCTATTACAAAAACTGTAATTATTCTTGCCAATTCCATAAATTCTAGCTCTTTACCTGTTAATATTTTCATCATTCCATAGCAGCACAAAGTTACTCCTATTAATATTATAACTACCCATCTTTTCATTTTTGCTCCTGATTTAAACCATCTTAAAAAGCCTTTCATATCTCTATCCTACTCTCCTAACACTTCAATTTCTAACTCTATTTTCTTATTAAATTTTTTATAAACTTCGTTTTTAATATACTCTATTAATTTTAAAATATCACTTGCAGTTGCATTTCCTTTATTCACTATAAAACCTGCATGCAAGTCTGATACCTCTGCATCTCCTATACTATATCCTTTCAATCCGCATTCATCAATTAGCTTTGCAGTTATAAAATCTTCTCCTCTTTTAAATGTGCTACCTGCACTTGGCATAGTTATAGGTTGCTTAGCCTTTCTGCTTTTTGCATATTCATCCATTTTTGCTTTTATCTCTTTTGCATTTCCTTTTTTTAATTTTAGTGTTGTTTGTATAATTATATAATTTCTGTTTGAAAACAAGCTGTGTCTATATTCAAATTCACACTCTTTGTTTTTTATTGTTTTTATTTTGCCTGTTTCCTCCATATAAGTCACACTTTCAACAATATCTTTAAACTCTCCTCCATATGCACCAGCATTCATCCTTATTGCTCCGCCAATTGTTCCTGGTATACCAGATGCAAATTCAAAACCTTCTATAGAGTTCTTTAAAAGGATTTGCGCAGTTTTGCCTAAAGGTTCTCCTGCACCCAATGTCACAATTACTTCTTCATTTTTATCTTCTATTTGTATTTTCTGTATGTTTATTTTTGCAACAATTCCTCGTATTCCGTTATCTTTTACTAACATATTAGTTCCATTTCCTATTATAGTTAATGGCACATTTTCTTTTTTTACCACTTTCAAAATATATTTTAGTTCTTCAAGTTCATTTATTTTTATAAAGATATCCGCATTACCTCCTACTTTAAAGGATGTATGTTTTTTCATTGGTTCATTTAAATATATATTTTCTTCTGGTATATTTTTTATTAATATACTAAATAAATTATCCATTATAAAATTCCTTTCAAAACAAATTTTATCATTTTTATAATTATATTACAACATTTAATTTTAAATTTCTGAAATTTAAAAATTATTATAAACTTGCAATATTTTGTCGTTTATTGTATATTTATGTTATACGCTATATAAATGCATTGACAAAAGGGGGAGTTTAAGTGTTTGGATATAGAAGTGATGGAAAAAAGGTCAAAAATATTTCGCCTTTTTTTAAGCTAATTCCACATATAATGAAAACAAGAAATGATGCACAAGTATATTATACAGAGGATATACCAATTACAGCACTTGATGAATACATAGATAAAAAAGCAGATGAAGGAATAAAATTGTCTTACATGAGTGTCATTTATTCGGCTTTGGTAAAACTTATTTCTCAAAGACCTCAATTAAATAGATTTATAATAAATGGAATAACATATGAAAGAACTGGTATTTATGTTTCTTTAGCAATAAAAAAAGACTTATGTGATGAGGGAATTGAAACAATTGTAAAACTACCTTTTACAGGCAATGAAAATATATTTGAAATTAATAACAAATTATCTTCTACAATAGTTCAAAACAAGTCTAATGCAAATTCTAACGAAACAGATAAATTAGCAAGAATTTTATCATTAACACCTAATTGGCTTTTGAAATTTTTGGTTAATTCTATTATGTTTTTAGATAATAGAGGCTTGCTTCCAAAAAGCATTATAAATGCTAGTCCATTTCATACAAGTGCCTTTCTTACAAATGTAGCTTCTCTTGGGATAGATTCCATATATCATCATCTCTATAATTTTGGTACTACTGGGATTTTTATAGCTATGGGAAAAAAGAAAAAAAGTTACATATATGATGATGATATAATAAAAGAAGAAAAGTGTATTTCTTTTTCAATTGTTTGTGATGAAAGAATTTGCGATGGATATTATTTTGCAAATTCTGTAAAACTATTTAAAAAATATTTAAAAAAGCCAGAATTATTAGAAAATTAAGCTCAATTAGGGACAGTCCCAAAATGTCCTATTTGCACATTTTGGGACTGTCCCTAATTGTCCTATTTGCACATTTTGGGACTGTCCCTAATTGTCCCTATTGTATTAATTCTTGAAATTCATCTGCCGATATTATTTCTTTTTCTAAAAGTTTCTCTGCTACTTTATCCAACTTTGGCATATTGTTTCTTAATATTTCTTGAGCTCTCGCATATGCGGTATCAATCATAATTTTAACTTCTGCTCCTATTGCATCTCCAAATTTATCGCCTAACAATTGCAATTCATAAGGATCCTTATCTGTATCTATATATATTGGGCCTAATGTTTTACTCATTCCATATTTTGTTATCATACTTTTTGCTATTTGTGTTGCTACTTCTATATCATTACTTGCTCCTGTTGAAATATCGTTTAAGGCAATTTGTTCTGCTGCTCGTCCACCAAGCAATGATACCAATTTTTCTTCCATTTCTGTTTTAGAAATATAATACTTGTCCTCATTTGTCTTATACATTGTATAACCGCCTGCAACACCTCTTGGTATAATAGATACTTCTTTAATGTCTTTTTGTGTTTCTAATTGACTGCTTACTATTGCATGTCCTGCTTCATGATATGCAGTTAGTCTTTTATCTTTGTCAGACACAATTCTACTTTGTTTTTCTAGTCCAACTGTAACCTTTTTTACTGCTTCCTCTATATCATTGTTTGATATTGCTTTATGTCCCCTAATTGTTGCTATTATTGCTGCTTCATTTAATATGTTTGCAAGTTCTGCACCTGAAAATCCAGCCGTATCTTCTGCTATACTCCTTAAATTCACATCATCTGCAAACTTCTTTCCTTTTGCGTGAATTTTTAATATTGCTTCTCTTCCATTCAAGTCTGGAAGTGCTATTGTTATTTGTCTGTCAAATCTTCCTGGACGTAATAATGCTTTGTCCAACATTTCTGGTCTATTAGTTGCTGCTAAAACTATTATTGTTTCTTCTGTGTCAAACCCATCCATTTCTACCAATAGTTGATTTAATGTCTGATTATTTTCCGTTTCTGCTCCATTGCCTGATGACCTTCTTTCGCCTATAGCATCTATTTCATCTATAAATACTATACATGGTGATATCTTTTTAGCTTTTTCAAACAATTTTCTAACTCTTGATGCACCTAATCCAGCAAACATCTCTATAAATTCTGAACCACTCATAGAAATAAATGGAACATCAGCTTCTCCCGCAATTGCTTTTGCTATTAATGTTTTTCCCGTTCCTGGCTTTCCACATAACAAAACTCCTCTAGGTATTTTAGCACCCATTTCATAAAATCTTTTAGGATTTTTCAAAAAATCTACTATTTCTATTAATTCTTGCTTTTCTTCTTCTAAGCCCGCTACATCTTCAAATTTTACTTTTGAATTTGTAGTTTCTGAATCATATACTTTACTTTTGTCACCTAATCCTTGCATTTTTATAACTAAAAAGAATAACACTAATATCATTATTGTAGGAAGTAAACCATATAATGAAGTTAATGTTTTTACAATTATGCTTTGTTGTTTTTGATTTAATTTTATATCATTATTTTTATCTATTTTTTGTTGTTGGATTAATTCGATAAATGCTTGTGTATTTGGTACATTTGTAATCTTTTTTTCCTCTACGTCTTTAATTTTGGTCTTAACAGTGTTGCTGCCTACAGTCATTTCTACTTCTTCTACTTTTCCCTCATTAATTTCCTTAATCAAGTCAGTATAAGCTAGCTCATTTGCTTTATCTTTGTTTTTGGCATTTACTAAGTACATTCCCAATACTATAAATACTGCCACTAATACTATTATTGACAAAGTAATATATACTATTTTTTTTCTTTTTTCCTTATCTTTGTTCATCATTTTCTCCCTTCCTACTATGCATTAGTTCCTTCTGCTTGCTCTCCCAAATTTGAATCCTTTTTCTCTTTCTTATTAGGTTCCTTTTTCTCTGAGTCTTCTTTTCCCTTGTCCTTTTTTCTTATTCGTTCTTTTTCTTCTTCTTCCTTTTTTTCTTGCTCTTTTTTTGCTAGTTCCTCTTTTACCTTTTCCTGCTCACTCAATATTTTAGTAAGTTCTGCTTGCTTTTTTATAAAATCCGATTTAATAATTAATATAGAAGAAATAACGTATATATATGAGATTGCTGTATACATTACTTGGAAATATTTAACTGTAAATCCTGTAAATATATTTATAATCATATATATAGCATTTAATATTATTGGTAATGTTAATGCATATATTGCTATATTATATAATGCACTTGGTTTTAATTTTATTTTTAAAATCGAACAAGTTATATAGCCTAATATAGCTAATACTAACGCATCCATCAAAACACTAGAAAAATATATTATAAATAAGTATATAGTCATCACAATAAAAAATACAAAACATAATGTATATTGATTTTTTCCTGACAATTTTTCTATTATATCTTGTTTGTTTATTGTTCCTATTTCATATTGTTCTGCAATATCAGAATAATTATATGCTGAAGGAATATTGGTCATTTGATTTTTAATAATTACTTTGTCCTTTAAAAGCATAATTCCATTAAATTCGTATTTTAGAGATTCTGCATATTCTGCTTGCTGTTCCGCTGTTAACTCACCGGTATTAATTATAATTTTAGTTGAAACCTCATCTATATAGTATGTCAAATTCTCTTTAGCCACTACATTCAATTTATTATCCTTATAATTTATTTCCTCTATGTTCTGTTCTATAAAGTTTTTTAGGTTCGTAACAACATTGCCAAATTTAATAGTTAACGCTAGTGAGACGACTAGAGAAAATATAATCATTATTTTTAATAAATATACAATTGATTTTTTTATACTTTCTCCTGCCAATATTTGATATTTCTCTACATTTTTTACAGATATACATATTCTTTTCCAAAACGATATTTTTTGTTCTTCCACCTTTGTTTCTCCTTTATATTTTATCAATTGTCATTCCTTCTTTGGTATCTTTTACTATATAGCCTTTTTCCTTTATTTGGTCTCTTAGTAAATCTGACAATTGCCAATTTTTTTCTTCTCTTGCTTTTTTTCTTTCTTCAATTAATTCTTTTATATCTTCTGGTATTTGTATTTTTTCTTTGCTTTCTAAATATTTTTTTGAATTTTTTAAGTCTAATCCCAAAACCCTATCAAAATCCAATAATAATTCTGCATATTGTTTTGATTTTTTTTCACTTTTAATTATTTCCCATATAATGCTCATTGCTAAAGGAATGTTTAAATCGTCATTTATTGTTTCCAAAAATTTCTTTTTATATTCCTCTATAATATTATTATTTATAATATCTGTTCCATTCAAATGCTTTAAATATCCATTTCTTAATCTATCTATTGCTATTTGTGATGATTTTGCTATCTCAAACGTAAAGTTCAATTTTGTTCTATAATGAGCAGTATAGCAAAATAATTTATATGCCAATGGCTCTATTCCCTTTTCTTGTAGTTGATCTAATGTATATGCATTTCCCAATGACTTTCCCATTTTTCCATTGTCAACTTGTAGAAACTCCACATGCATCCATGTTTTTGCAGGTATTTTCCCTGTTCTTCCTTTACTTTGCGCTATTTCATTTTCGTGATGTGTTGGTATATGGTCAACTCCTCCTGTATGAATATCAAATTGCTCTCCTAAATATTTTAAAGACATTGCAGAACATTCTATATGCCAACCTGGATATGATAATCCCCATGGACTTTCCCATTTCATTATATGGTTTTCTGGCGCTTTAATCCAAATGGCAAAATCATACGGATTTCTTTTTTCCTTGTCTACTTCTACTCTTGCACCTGCAATTTGATCATCTATATTTCTATTTGACAGAACAGGATATTTATCTAATTTTGATATATCAAAATAAATTCCTCTGCTTGTTTCATAAGCATATCCGTTGTCAATTAATTTTTGGACATATTCTATCATTTCTGGTATATGCTCTGTAGCTCTTGCAATGGTTTCAGGTTTTTCTATGTTTAGTCTTTCAATATCTCTAAAAAACATACTTTCATAATATTTTGCTATCTCGTATGGGTTCTTATTTTCTTTTCTTGCTGCTTTTTCCATTTTATCTTCGCCTTCATCTGCATCTGATTCTAAGTGTCCCACATCTGTAATATTCATAACATGTTTTAAATCATATCCATTATACTTTAAAACTCTACGTATATTATCCATAAAAATATATGTCCTAAAATTCCCTATGTGGGCATAGCTGTACACAGTTGGCCCACATGTATAAATTTTAACTTCTTTATTATCAATTGGCTTAAATTCTTCTTTTGTTTTTGTTAAAGTATTATATAATTTTACTTGCATAAAATTCCCCCAATTTTTATTGTTCCGCAGTATTTGTTGTATTTGAATTTTCTGGTTGGTCATTTGGTTTATCTGGTTCTTCTGGTTTCTCTGGTTCTGGCAATACTTTTTTGTTTATAAATATTGTTATAGATGTTCCAGCATCTACAATTGTTCCTTCTTGTAAACTTTGTCTTAAAACAATTCCATCTTTTTCTGTTTTATTATCTTCATATACGAGTTGAATAGAAAATTGACTTAACAAACCTTTTGCTTCTTCTTCTGTTTTTCCTATTACTTGTGGAACCTTAATTTTTTCTACTACTGGTTTTGTATGTTTGTCACAAGTTGCAGTTGGAACATTATATTTATTTCCTGCACTTGTACTCCAATTTGGATTTTGCTCTCTTTCCGGTTTTGATGTATATATTTTTGTTTCTGTATTAGTGCAATATTCTGTTGCTATTTTTCCTGTATCCTTGCATATTTTTAATTCAATATGTCCTTCACATGCTTTTGGAACTGTTCCATTTACAAAATATTCATAATATGTGTTTTTGCATTTGTCTGTTGCAAATTTTCCTGACTGACTACATATTTTAGCTGACACAACTCCACTTGGTTTTTCAAACCTTTTAGTTTCTAAGTCCTTATGAACATCTTTCATTATTTCTCTCCATATGTCTCCTGATGGATTATTACCAACATATGGTTCTTTTTCGTTTTCATCATATCCATACCATGTTGCACCTGTATAATATGGAGTAAATCCGCAATACCATCTATCTACATAATTATTTGTTGTTCCTGTTTTACCTGCTGAGTCCATTCCAGAAATTCTTCCGACATCTGCTATTCCTGCATTTACAGAAGAAAGTAAAATACTTTGTACTATATATGCATTTTCTACAGATAGAACTCTTCTTTTTTCTTGTGTAGGCTTTAGTACTGTTTTTCCATTAGAGTCTTGAAGTTCTGTATAAAATATTGGTGTTATATATTCTCCATTATTTGCTATTGCTGCATATGCAGCTGCCATTTGAAGTGGAGAAGACCCATGTGCACTTCCTCCAATAGCCAATGACAACATATTATCGTCTTCGTTATATGTATCTAGTCCCAAGGAATTTAAAAATTTTATAGAATTCTCTGGTCCTAAATTTGACATTATTTTTAAATTAATTATATTTGATGAGTTTTCAATTCCAAATCTTACTGATTTCAATCCACCATAACCTGTTGAATTTCCCGGTGCCCAGTTTCCAAAGTTAGTCCATGAATCATCATATACTGTTGCTGCAGTTATTACACCAGCATTTAGTCCTGCTGCCACAGCTGCTAATGGTTTCATTGTAGAACCACATTGTCTAAATGTTTGCGTAGCTCTGTTTAATCCTAATGGACTTGAGTCTGAGCCCAATCCTCCCATGGCTCCAACTACTTTTCCCGTTGTTTGTTCTATTATAGTCATTCCAGATTGAGTATGTTTATATTTTCCGTTTTCGTCTTTTGTTATTTTAGAATCAAATATGTATTTATCTCTTAAATATTCTTTTTCCATTCTTTCTTGAATGCTTGTTACTTGTGTTGTGTATAATTTATACCCTCCACTATATAATATTCTTCTTGCTTCTTTTATATTTACTTCTTTTTGTTCTGCTATATCCTCTGCAACTTGGTCTATAGCTGCTGCAGTATGGTATGATATATCAGTTGAATCTACTATTTCTCCTTTGGTAAATGTTAAACCCTTGTCTACGGTTGCTATTGCTTCATTATATTCTTCTTCTGTTTCTATCATTCCAAGTTCTTTCATCTTTACTAAAACAGTTTTAGTAACTTTTTTTATTGCTTCTTCATTTCCCTCTTCATATGGGTTATATGCATTTGGTGCACGATTTATGCCTGCTAAGAATGCTGCTTCTGCTAATGTTAACTCTGATGCAGATTTGTTAAAGTAATATTTTGATGCTTTTTCTACACCATATATATTTGTTCCTCCGCCCATAAATACTTGATTTAAATATGTCTCTAGTATTTGATTTTTTGATAGCATTTGCTCTATTTGATATGCCCTTGACCATTCTCTTATTTTTCTTCTTACACCGGCTAGACCTTCATCTTCATCTTCTTTCATCATGTTTTTTACTAATTGTTGTGTTATTGTACTACCTCCATAAGAAGATTTGCCTCTGTGAATTATAAAGTTTACTATTGCTCCGGCTGTTCTTTTTAAATCAACACCTGAGTGTTTTTCAAAACGTTCATCTTCTATTGCCACAAACGCTTTTGGTATGTATTTTCCCATATCTGCTAATGATATTATCTTTCTATTTTCATCTCCTGATAACTCGCATAAAAATTTTCCCTCTGAATCATAAACAGTAGTATTGTTATAACCTATAACTACATCTTCCTTAGTAATTTTCCATTTATCACTAAAGAATATCCCTGCAAATATTCCAATACCTGTTAGTCCAATTATTACTAATGTTATAAATATTATTAATATTACTTTTTTTAATTTTGAATGTTTCTTTTTATCTTTTTTGTTTCTTTTTTTCCCTTTTATTTCATATTCATTTGTCTTTTTATTGTTGGATCTCATTTTTTATCTCATTCCTTTCTAAAGGCATTAATTTAGATGGAAAAAACTTTCCTTCTCAATTAAAATATTACTAATATATTATATATTATAATATTAAAAATGAAAAGACTTTTGACAAAATTTTAATCTTATTGCAGTTCTTCTAATACGTCTTCTATAGACATTACAATTTTTGCGCCATCTTTTATTAGTTTATTAGTTCCTGTAGAGAACTCACTTGTTATATTTCCGCGGTATTACAAAGATTTCTTTTCCTTGTTCTAAACCATACCCTACTGTTATTAATGTTCCACTTCTTTCTTTGGCTTCTATTACAAGTATTCCATCTGATAATCCACTTATTATTCTATTTCTAATGGGAAAGTTTGTCTTTTCCGGCTTTGTTCCCATTGGAAATTCTGTTATTATTGCTCCTCCCTTTTCTATTATTGCCTTGCATAGTTTTTTGTTTTCCGCAGGATATATCTTATCCAATCCACTCCCCAAAACTGCTATTGTTTTACCATTTGCCATAAGACTGCCTATATGTGAATATGTGTCTATTCCTCTTGCTAAACCACTAATTATGTTTATTCCTTTTTTTGATAATTCATATCCAAACTTTTTTGCCATATTTGCTCCATATGTTGAACAATTTCTGCATCCTACTATTGCAATACTATTTTCATTAAGTATCTCTGAATTTCCCAATACATATAGTTCTTGAGGCGGTGCATATATTTTTTTTAATTTTTTAGGGTATTCCTTTTCATTAATCTTTATTATTTTATATTCCATTTTTTAATTAATTCCTTTCTCTAATTGAATATTTAACCTATTTTTTATCATTGCATCAAAAAAGAGGACTATTAAGTTTTAGCCCCCTATATTTTGTTGTTTTGCTGCTTTTATTACATTATTAAGTAACATTGCAATTGTCATAGGTCCAACACCGCCTGGTACTGGCGATATATATTGTACCTTTTGTGAAACTTCGTCAAATTTCACATCTCCTACCAATTTTCCTTCCTCATTTCTGTTTATTCCTATATCTATTACTGTTGCTCCTTCTTTTACCATTTTAGCAGTTACAAATTCTGGTTTGCCAATTGCCACCAACAATATGTCTGCTTGTCTTGTTATTTCTTCCAAATTTTGGGTTTTAGAATGACAAACTGTTACTGTTGCATCCTTGTTTAACAAGCATTGTGCTAATGGTTTTCCAACAATATTACTTCTTCCTATTACTACTGCATTCTTTCCTTCTATTTTTATATTGTTATCCTCTAGCATTTTTATAACTCCATATGGTGTACAAGAAATAAATGTATCTTCTCCTATCATTAATTTTCCAATATTTATTGGGTTAAATCCATCCACATCTTTTTGGCAGTTTATGGTATTAAATGCTTTTCTAATGTCCAAATGTTTTGGTATTGGACTTTGTAATAATATTCCATGTATATCTTTTCTATTATTAAGTTTTTCTATTATTGCTAGAAGTTGTTGCATAGTTATATCTTCTTTTAGAATAAACTCTTCAAATTCTATACCTACTTCGTTACATGCTTTGCTTTTGTTTCGAACATATACTTCCGATGCCTTATCATTTCCTACCATTATAACCGCTAATTTAGGACAAATTTCTTCTTGTTTTAGACTATTTACTTCTTCTTTTAACTTTTTCATTATTTTACTAGCCAACAATTTACCATCTATTATATTTGCCATTTTTTTTAACCTTTTCAATAAAAAATCTTGCATATATTTTACAATATGCAAGATTTTTTTTCAATATCTTTTTTTAATTAACAACATTTTATTTTACAGCATAACAATTGTACAACTCTAATTATAATAAATAGTACAAATACTGTTATTAGTACTATAAATCCACCTGTTCCTATTACTGTTGCCAATTCTGTTGCTCCGCCTACCAAAACTCCTATTACAAAAGTTAGTAAAATGGAAATTATAAATATTACTATATCTATGCAACATCTGAATGCTCTTCTGCAGTTATTTTCTAGCATATTTTCTACCTCCTCAATAGTATTGTTTTTAATACTATTAATATATAATATGCTTTCTTCGATTTTATTCTACATTATTTTTGTACTATATATTAAAATATTTATACATATTTTTCAATTTCTAACACTATCTTATCTTTTTTTGTTCTTGACAAAATTGTGTTTATCTTGAATCTTCCCTTGCCTCTTATTGTAATCATATCTTGTTCTTTTAATAGTTTGGAATTTTTTGTTTCTAATTTATGATTTACAAATACCCTCTCTTGCTTTATTATTTCACTTGCTTTCGCTCTTGAACATCTTATACCTTCTGAAACAATGCAATCTAATCTCATTTGAGGAATTATTACTTGAACTTTCTGAGTTATTGTTTCTATTTCTTCAAGGTCTTTTATATCTTTAATGTCTATTTGGCTCTTGCCAAATCTGGTTAATTGTCCTAAATTTGTAAGCAAATATTCTTCTATTTCTTTTAAAACAATTATATCTGCTCCATCATTTCTAACAAATATGTCTCCTACTTTTTCCCTTTTTACTCCTAATTTTATAATAGCCCCTAAATAATCTCTATGATTATATTCGCCTTTCAATTCATTTGGCAAATTTACGTTCACAATGCTTAATAGTTTTTCTGCAACATCTTCTTTTTTTAATATTCCTTCTAGCTTTTCTGGATATAATATTAAAATTTCTCTTTCTGCTGTCTCACTTCCACCCCAAAAAGTATAATTACTAAACTCTATGTTCCTTAGTAAATCTTTTACTAATTCCTTTTGATATAAGTCTAAAAAGTCCGTATTTTCTATAGTATTTCTATTTATTGTAAATTCTATTTTATCCATTACTTTAGCCATAAGTATCTTTTCATCTTCATTTGAATATCTATTTAATATTTCTTTTTTGTTCATCAAAATTCCACTCTTTCTATATATAATTAATTAATATTACTATATATTAACTATAATTATAATAACATATCTTGTCAATATATAGACATTTTAATAAAAGTGTGCTATTATAGTATACATAGAAAAAACATTGGGGTATCGCCAAGCGGTAAGGCATCGGACTCTGACTCCGACATTCCTGTGTTCGAATCACAGTACCCCAACCACAAAGCAACTAGTTAATTTGACTAGTTGCTTTGTTTTACAAAACAACTTAAGTCAAAACACTGTTGCTCCTTGTTTCGCGAAAAAAATCGTTCACTGTGTTCACTAACAATTTTTCGCGAGGTATATTATTCTGCGAATGTTAAAGTATTTGAAAGAACATTTGCAGATTTATTTTTTGTATCTTTTTCTAAATGAGCATAAATATTAGCAGTAGTAGAATATGTAGAATGACCAAGCCAATCTTGAATTTCTTTCATTGGTATTCCTTTAGAAAGTAAAAGACTGGCACACGAATGCCTTAATCCATGAAAAGTAATTTTTCTTAAAATGTTTTTATTCTTTTTCATAATCAAAGTAAAATGGTCTGTAACATATTCTGGTCTAAATAATTTGCCTGTAGAATCGACACATATATAATCTAAATATTTTTTATTATAACTATTTCTACATAATTTTTTGTTTTCATCAATTTGTTTTTTGTGTTCTTTAAGAAGAACAATAATTTCATCAACTAATGGTAGAGTTCTGTAACTAGACTGATTTTTTGTTTTATCTTTTAAAAGTATAACTCTTTTATTATCTTTTCTGGTTTCAATGGCTTTGTGTTTGATGGTAATTGTTTTATCTTCAAAATTAAATGCATCCCATCTTAAACCTAAAACTTCACTTCTTCGCAATCCATAAAAACTAGCAAGATAAATAACTATTTTTAAAGAATCATCTTTTATTAAGCTAAAAAGTGTATTAAGTTCAGCCTTAGAATAAAAAGTACCAATATACTGTTCTTTTTTCGGTCTTTCAATTTTATCAGCAGGATTACTTAATATTAAGTCTAGCCTTAAAGCAGTTTGAAGAGCCTTTCTTATAAGATTATGATAATGCAAAACAGTATTTCCAGTTAGTTCTTTAGAATAAAGATAAGTATAAAACTTTTGAATATCTGCAGGTTTCAATTCATTTAGTAAAATATTTTTATCTTCAAAATAATCACAAGTCTTATTTACAACTACTTTATAAGAATCATAAGTGTTTTCTTCAATATAAAGAATTAGAAGATACATATAAATCTGAAAAGAAAATGCTTGAAGTTATGAACAAGGTATATGAAGACAGTTCTTACGAATTACTTGAAATACAAGAGAATTTCAGAAGATGTGTAGATCAAATTTATAATCTAAATGGAGAAAAAGGTTTAGAAGAAGTAAGTGCAAATTCAAAATTCATTGCAAATATTATTAAACATAAAAGTGATGTATATAGATATTCAAATAAAATTGAAGTAATACTAGATAGTTATTCAAGTAAAGATGATGATTTTCACAATATAAATTACAAAGATTTAGTAGAAAAATTAGAAAATAATGAACTATATATAAAAATGCGTAATGTTTATACAAGTGAAAAATTAAGTAATATTTTATATGTAATATTAGAACAAGTAGTACAAGCACCAAATTTACCTATCAAACAATGTCAAAACTGTGGCAAATATTTTATACCTAGCTCAAGACAAGATGAAGTATATTGTGAATTTCCAGATGTTCAAGGTTTTTCTGCAAGGAATTTGTGGAGAATGCGTAATTTGTATGTAGAATATAAAGACAATGAAATTCTGCCACCATTAGTGGCAAAAATAAGCTGGAGCAAAAATATTGCCATAATGGAGAAGTGCAAAGAACAACTTGAAAGAGAATTTTATATAAAAATGACTAAAAAATATGGTTGGACAAAAGATGTGTTAATTAATCATATTGAAAATAAGTCTTATGAAAAATATTTATTAAATCAAACGAATTTTGATGAAACATTACCAGAAAAATATGTAAATCAAGCTAAATTAGCAGTAAAAGATGAGTATATTTTTGATTTTATGGAACTTTCTGACCAACATTCTGAAAGAGAGTTAGAAGAAAGTTTATTAAATAACATAAGAGCATTTCTAGAAGAAATGGGTGGGAATTTTGCGTTTATGGGAAGTCAATATCCTATAAATGTTGGTGGGGACGATTTTTATATTGATTTATTGCTATACCATAGAAGCTTGAAAAGTTTAGTTGCTATCGAATTAAAAATAGGCGATTTTAAGCCTGAATTTGTGGGACAACTTCAATTTTATTTAACAGCACTAGATAAACAAGTAAAAATGGAACATGAAAATCCATCAATAGGAATTATAATATGCAAAAATAAAAATAGAACAGTTGTAGAATATGCTTTAAATGATAGTTATAAACCAATAGGTGTAGCTACTTATCAAATAAGAGATACCTTGCCAGAACAAATGAAAAACTTATTGCCTTCACCAGAAGAAATAAAGAAAAGGCTAGAAGAATTGATTTAAATGATAAATGTGCAACCAATGGTTGCACATTTATAGAACTATATAAAATAATACAGAAATACGTAGACAGAATCGGACAGAAGTAGATAGAAAAATGTAGGGTGTTAAAAAAATAATCACTAAAATACTTTACAAATAAGAGTTTTTATTATATAAATTAAATATATGATGTTTCTTTTAAATATATAGTATAAGGGAGGTAAAAATTATGGAAGATAGATGGACTGTAAGCTCTGTCAATGGTCAAAAAAATGGACAAGAAGGAGAATGGACAAGTTTAGACCAAATTCAAGGAATGCAAACATTATTAAGAGATAATATATTTGGGATAAGTTTTAGAATAATAAAAAAAAGTGGAGGAAAATTTATGCCAGAAAATAACATACTTACTGCTAGAGAAGCACGTAAAAACAATGATGCTATAAGATATGCAATAAGTGAAATTAGTATAAATAGTTTGAATCCATATTATAGAATACTTGAAGATTCAGGTGTAGATATGCACAGAGTATTTGATATAATTAAACAAAAATTGAATGAAGGAACTTGGAGTTGTACAAATGTTAAAGGTCTGATGGACTATGGGGTAGTTGAAGGAATAAATACTAAAATGATGTTAGAAGATAAAGACAATAATACCCGTAGTTCAGAAGCTTTCCGCGCAGATGAAGACATTGAAACAATGAGAAAGATTGGATGGGATGAATATTATTATAGAGAAAATCGAACTCCAAAAGAATTTCTGCAATTTGCAAAAGAAAAGATAGACAGGAGTAAAGACTGGGCACTAGTTTATAAAAAATATGAAAAAATAGTAAAAGAGGAAGAAAAACAACAAAACTCAGGTGCTACAAGTATATTAGAGTTTATGAAAAGAAATGGTTTGAGTGTTCAAGATTTATCTCTTGCATTAGCTATGGCTCAGGCAACAAAGACAGGAGTATTAGAAGCAGAAGGACATATTATTGATGAAAATACAAAACAAACTCAAGAAAAAGATGGGCATACTCAAGCAGAATAATGTACAAAGGAGGAGAATATGTACGTACAAAAGAATGATACATATGCTAAAGCCTATGTAGAAATACTAGAAATCATAAAAAATATGGAACAAAAATATAGGGATAAAATACCAACAAAATTGGTAAAGTTCTTTGAAGAAAATAAAGATAGTAGTTATGAATATAATTTAAGTCAAATAAAAGAAGAACAAAAGGAAATTTTTTCTCAAAAAACCATTGAATTACTTGCTATGTTGGAATTAAAATATTTAGCAAATGAAAAAGAAAAAGAATTATTAAAAGATGCTTTAGAAAAAAATGATAAGATATATCAAAAAGAATTGAGAGAAAAGTACAATCCCGATGATATATTTAAAAGTAAAGTAGAAACTGTGGAAAATCCTATTTCTATGGTAGAATATAAAGAATCAATGTTAACAAAAATTAAAAATTGGTTTAAACGGACTTTTTAAAAAATAAATTATTTCGAATCACAGTACCCCAACCACAAAGCAACTAGTTAATTTGACTAGTTGCTTCTTTCATTGCTTACTTTAGAATTCCTGTTTTATTCAATTTCTGCTTCTATATTTAATAGTCTATTATATTTAGATACTCTATCTGTTCTACATGGTGCTCCTGTTTTTATCTGCCCCGAATTTGTTGCAACTGCTAAATCTGCAATTGTAGTGTCTTCTGTTTCTCCACTTCTATGTGATATTACCGCTTTATATCCATTTTTTTTGGCTAGTTCTATTGCATCTAATGTTTCTGTTAGTGTACCTATTTGATTTAATTTTATTAATATACTATTTGCAATTTTGTTGTCTATCCCTTTTTGTAGTCTTCTAGTATTTGTAACAAATAAATCATCCCCAACTAGTTGAATATTTTCTCCAATTCTATTTGTTAGCATCTTCCAACCCTCCCAGTCTTCTTCAGCTAATCCATCTTCCACAGATATTATTGGATATTTTTCTGTTAAATCAACTATATATTCTACCATTTCTTCTCTTGCTTTAAATTCATTAGTTTTCCAAAAATAATATCCTTCTTTTTCAATTTTTTGTGCTTCTTCATACATTTCTGTTGCTGCCACGTCTATTGCTAAACATACGTCTTTTCCAGCAATGTATCCTGCTCTCTCTATCGCTTCTAATATTATATCTATAGCTTCTTCCTCATTTTCTACTTTAGGGGCAAATCCACCTTCATCTCCTACAGCAGTTGATAACCCATTTGCTTTTAGCACTTTTTTTAAATTATGATATACTTCCACTCCCATTCGTAACCCTTCTTTAAAATTTCGAGCCCCAACAGGCATTATCATAAATTCTTGAATATTTAAATTACTATCCGCATGTTTGCCACCATTTACTATATTCATCATAGGTATAGGAAGTTCTTTTGCATTTATTCCACCTATATAATTATATAGACTCATTCCTAGAGAATTTGCTGCTGCCCTTGCAACTGCTATAGAAACACCCAATATAGCATTGGCTCCCAGTCTAGCTTTATTATCTGTTCCATCAATTTCTATTAGTTTTTTGTCTATTTTTACCTGTTCATATACATTCATTCCTTCTATTTCTCTTGCAATTTTTTTATTTACATTTTGTACTGCTTGCAATACTCCTTTACCCAAATACCTTTCTTTGTTATCATCTCGCAATTCTACTGCTTCAAAGCTCCCTGTTGAAGCTCCTGATGGTACCATTGCTACACCTGTAAAACCTCCTTCTGTTACTACTTCTACTTGTACAGTTGGATTTCCTCTAGAATCTAATATTTCCATTGCTTTTATGTTTTCGATCTTTAAAAAATCTTTCATTCTTTAATACTCCCTTCTTATATGATATATTTAAATATATTATATCTATTTATTAATTTTTTATTTAAAATTTCAATTGTTTAACATAATTTTGGTCAATAATGTTGACTTTTGTCTTATTATATATTATAATAATAACTAGTTAGGGAGTAATCACTCCCACATATGTATAATTTTTATACATATGTTTCTGTCTACCAGATATTATGTTCTGGTAGATTTCGTTGAGAGCAATGCTCTCACCACAAGAAAGAAATGAGCTTTCATCGTGCCACTTTACGTCTTGGTGGTACGAAGTCACCTCACAAATTTGCTCATTTCTTTCTTTTCGGGGTACTCACCACGTTCTCCTTATTCACCTTGGTTTGTATCCCCCCTGTGTATCATCACAGGTGAGTACCCCGAAAAGAGGCATTTTTTTAAAATGGTTGTTTGGAAAGGACAGCCATACGCCTCTGCAAAAGAGACACACGCAAGTGTGTCTTTTTTGCGTGGATTATGTTGACTTTTGATTTTCTTTGTAGTATAATTGTATTGTTACGAAGCAATCCGCTTCTGTAACATAAGAAGATGTGTTATACATATGAATTTATTTCATTTTTAGCGCATCTTCCAAAAGGAGGGAAAACTGCATAGTGCTTTCGGGGCATGCACATGTGGTATTGGGAAAGTTGTTATTTTTCTGCTTTGCCATACGGCTTTCCTTTTCTCTCTTTTAAAAAAACAATCAAATATCCTTCTTATAATCTCCGTACGTAAGGATTATATTGGTTGTTTACATAGCAGACAGAATAATTATATATTCCGCCATTCTGTCTGCATCAAAAAACGCACATACTTTGTGCGTTTTTTGTTTTATTTATGTTTGTTTTTTGTTATTTCATACTTTCCTCTACTGCAACTGCTATAGAAACGGTAGCTCCAACCATAGGGTTGTTTCCCATGCCAATCAATCCCATCATTTCTACATGCGCTGGTACAGAAGATGAACCCGCAAATTGCGCATCTGAATGCATTCTTCCCATTGTATCTGTCATTCCGTATGATGCTGGTCCTGCTGCCATATTGTCTGGATGTAAAGTTCTTCCTGTTCCTCCACCTGATGCAACTGAAAAATATTTTCTTCCTGCTTCTAATCTTTCTTTTTTGTATGTACCTGCTACTGGATGTTGAAATCTTGTTGGATTTGTTGAGTTGCCTGTTATAGATACATCAACATCTTCTAACCACATTATTGCAACTCCTTCTCTAACATCATTTGCTCCATAGCATCTAACTTTGCTTCTTTCTCCATTTGAATATGCAATTTCTTCTACAACATTTACTTTTCCTGTATAAAAATCAAAATCTGTTTTAACATATGTAAAGCCATTTATTCTAGATATAACTTGTGCTGCATCTTTTCCTAATCCGTTTAATATAACTCTTAAAGGCTCTTTTCTTACTTTATTTGCAGATTTTGCAATTCCTATTGCTCCTTCTGCTGCTGCAAAACTCTCATGTCCAGCTAGAAAAGCAAAACATTTTGTATCTTCACTTAATAACATTGATGCTAAATTTCCATGCCCCAAGCCTACTTTTCTGTCATCTGCAACTGAACCTGGTATGCAAAATGCCTGTAGTCCTTCTCCTATTGCCTTTGCAGCTTCATGTGCTTTTGTACAACCTTTTTTTATAGCTATTGCAGCACCTAATGTATATGCCCAACAAGCATTTTCAAAACAAATAGTTTGAATACTTCTTGTTATTTCATATGGATTAAATCCTTTATCCGTACATATTTTTAATGCTTCATCGAAATCTTTTATTCCATATTTCTCCATTACTGGTTTTATTTGGTCTATTCTTCTTTCATAACTTTCAAATAATGCCATTATTATTACCTCTTTCTATTTAATTATTTTATTCTTTTCTTGGATCTATTTTCTTTACGGCTTCATCAAATCTTCCATATTTGCCACTTGCTTTTTCTATTGCTTCCATTGGTTCTATTCCTGCTTTTATATTTTGCATCATTTTTCCAATATTTACATACTTGTATCCAATTATTTGATCATTTTCATCTAAGCCTATCTCAGTTATATATCCTTCTGCTAATTCTAGGTATCTTGGTCCCTTTTCTAAGGTTGAATAAATTGTTCCAATCTGACTTCTGTTTCCTTTTCCTAAGTCTTCCATTCCTGCACCTATTGGTAATCCATTTTCTGAAAATGCTGATTGTGTTCTTCCATATACTATTTGTAAAAACAATTCCCTCATTGCAGTGTTAATTGCGTCACATACTAAGTCTGTATTTAACGCCTCTAGCAATGTTTTTCCAACTAAAATTTCACCTGCCATTGCTGCAGAATGTGTCATTCCACTACATCCTATTGTCTCTATTAATGCTTCTTGTATAATTCCATCTTTAACATTTAATGTTAATTTACAAGCTCCTTGTTGTGGTGCACACCAGCCAACACCATGTGTTAAACCAGATATATCTTTTATTTCTTTGGCTTTTACCCATTTTCCTTCTTCTGGAATTGGAGCAGGTCCATGGTCAACACCTTTTGCTACCTTACACATTTCTTCTACTTCCTTTGAATAAATCATTTTTATTTCTCCTCTCATTATTGTATTAATTTTCAAATATCTAGTTCTAAACTATAAATTTTATTAAAAAGAATTGCCAAAATATTGGCAGTTCTTTTATTGTATTATTAATGATTCTCCTGTCATTTCTTCCGGTTTTTCTAATCCCATTATATCTAACATTGTTGGCGCTAAATCAGCTAATTTGCCTGATTTTAATTTTACATCATCTTTGCCAACTAATATCAGTGGAACAGGATTTGTTGTATGTGCCGTATGAGGTTCTCCAGTTTTGTAATCTATCATTTGTTCTATATTTCCATGGTCTGCAGTTATAAGTAATGTTCCATTATTTTTTTGAACTGCATCTACCACTTTGCCAACACATTCATCTATTGTTTCAAGTGCTTTTATTGCTGCTTCAAGATTTCCTGTGTGTCCTACCATATCTGGATTTGCGTAATTTAAAATTATACAATCATATTTTTTTGAATTAATTGCATTTACAACTTTTTCTGTTACTTCATATGCACTCATTTCTGGTTTCATGTCATATGTTTCTACTTTTGGTGAAGGTACTAATATTCGATCCTCGCCTTTATATTGTTTTTCCTCTCCACCATTAAAAAAGAACGTTACATGAGCATATTTCTCTGTTTCTGCTATTCTTAATTGTGTTAATCCTTTATTTGATATATATTCTCCAAATGTATTTTTTAAAGCTGTAGGTTTAAATGCAATTTTAACATTTGGCATTTCCTCATCATATTGTGTAAAACATACGTAATACAAATTCAAATCTTTTTTTGTCTCAAATGCTTCAAATTCTTTATCAACTAATGTTCTGGTTATTTCTCTTGCTCTGTCTGGTCTAAAATTAAAGAATATTACTGAATCATTTTTTTCTATTTTTGCAACCGGTTCTTCTTCATTACATATTATTGTTGGTTCAACAAATTCGTCAAACACTTCTTTTTGATATGAATTTTCTATTGCTGCAATTGCACTTGTAGCTTTATTACCAATTCCATTTACTAGCATGTCATAAGATTTTTTTACTCTTTCCCATCTTTTATCTCTATCCATACTATAAAATCTGCCTGAAATTGTTGCTATTTTTCCAACACCTTTTTCCTGTATTTTTTCGTTTAATTTCATTATATATGTTTCTGCTGATGCAGGTGGAGTATCTCTTCCATCTAGGAAACAATGTATAAATACATTTTCAAAATCCTTTCTTTTAGCCAACTCTAGCAATGCATATAAATGTCTTATATGGCTGTGTACTCCTCCATCAGAAAGAAGCCCCATTATATGCAATTTTGAATTATTTTTCTTACAATTTTCTATTGCCTCTGTAAATTCTGGTATACTAAAAAAATCACCGTCTTCTATTGTTTTTGTAATTCTAGTTAATTCCTGATAAACAACTCTTCCTGCCCCTATATTTGTGTGTCCCACTTCTGAGTTTCCCATTTGTCCTTCTGGAAGTCCTACTGCTAATCCACTTGTATATATTTCCGTCATTGGACATATTTTCTTTAGTTTATTTATATTAGGCATTTCCGCCATTTCTATTGCATTTCCATTTTTGTTTGGATTATTACCGAAACCGTCTAATATCATTAGCATTGTTAGTTTATTACTCATTTTAATTAATATTCCTTTCTTTAACGCGTAAAATTATATTTTATTATACTTTATTAACTATTTGCGCAAATTCCTCTGCATCTAGACTTGCTCCTCCTACTAATGCACCATCTATATCTGACGTATTTAATAAATCCTCTGCATTTGCAGACTTTACACTTCCACCATATTGAATTATTATATTTTCCGCTACATCACTTCCATACAAGTCTTCAACTTGTTTTCTTATTGATTTTATTACATTATTTGCATCTTCAGCTGTTGCAGTTTTGCCTGTTCCTATAGCCCAAATTGGCTCATAGGCTATTATTATATTCCTAACTTGCTCATTTGTCAAATCATTAAATGCTTGTTTTATTTGGTTTTTAATGATTTCTGTTGTTTTTCCTTCTTCCCTCTGTTGCAAAGTTTCGCCCACACATACTATTGGTTTCAAATTATTGGCAAGTGCTGATTTTATTTTTAAATTTACTGTTTCATCTGTTTCTGCAAAATACTGTCTTCTTTCCGAATGTCCTATTATTACATATTTTACTCCTATACATTCAAGCATTTTGCCAGATACTTCTCCAGTATATGCCCCATTTTCCTTCCAATGCATATTTTGAGCCCCTATTTTTATGTTTGTATCTTGTGTAGTCAATAGTGAATAAAATAAATCTGTATATGGAACACATAATATTACTTCATTTTTTGTATTTTTAATTTTAGGTGCTAGTTCTTCTATAAATCTCATTGCTTCATTTGGAAGCATATTCATTTTCCAGTTTCCTGCAATTACTTTTTTTCTCATTGTTTATCTTATTCCTCCTCCTTAATATATGAATTTAGTCGGAAAGTAATTATATTTTGATAGAAAAGTTTTCTGTTCTTCTATACTTTTATTATTTATCGTTTAATGCTTCTATTCCCGGAAGAGCTTTTCCTTCTAAGAATTCCAATGAAGCACCCCCACCTGTTGAAATATGTGTTATCTTATCTGAAAAACCACCCTTTTCTATTGCTGCCACTGAGTCTCCTCCTCCTACAATCGTTGTTGCATCTAACTCTGATAACACTTTTGCAATAGAATTTGTTCCTTTTGCAAACTTTTCAAATTCAAATACTCCCAAAGGTCCGTTCCATATAACTGTTTTAGCATTTTTTAGTTCTTGTGTGTATTCCTCTATTGCTTTTGGTCCAATATCTAGTCCTTGCCATCCTTCTGGAATTTGCTTTGAATCTACTGTAACTGTTTCCGTGTCATTTGTAAATTCTTTTCCACACACAGTATCTATTGGAAGCAACAATTTTACTCCTTTCATCTTTGCCTTTTCTATTGTTTCTTTTGCTATATCTAATCGGTCTAATTCACAAATTGAATTTCCAACCTCATATCCCATTGCTTTTAAAAATGTAAAAGTCATTCCTCCGCCTATTATAATAGTGTCTACTTTTTCTAACAGGTTTTCTATAACCTTAATTTTATCTGATACCTTTGCTCCTCCTAGTATTGCTACAAAAGGTCTTTGTGGATTGTCTAAACAATCCCCCAACATTTTAACTTCTTTTTCCATTAGAAATCCACAAACTGCTGGTAGAAACTCAGCAACACCAGTTGTAGAACTATGAGCTCTATGTGCAGTTCCAAATGCATCATTTACATATATTTCAGCTAAATCTGCTAACTCCTTAGAAAATTCTTTGTCATTTGCCTCTTCTCTTGGATCAAATCTAACATTTTCTAATAAAATTGCTTTTCCTGGTTCTAATTCATTTGCTAATTTTTTTGCACTTTCTCCTACTATATCTGTAGCAAATTTAACTTCAAAACCTAAATATTCAGATAATCTCTCTGCAACTGGTCTCAACGTAAGGTTTGGTTTAATTTCGCCTTTAGGTTTGCCCAAATGTGAACATAAAATCACTTTTGCATTATGTTCTAACAAATATTTTATTGTAGGTAATGCTGCAACTATTCTTAAGTCATTTGTAATATTTCCTGTTTCTTTATCTAGCGGAACATTGAAATCACATCTTACTAATACTTTTTTATTTTGAACATCTATATCACGTATTGTTTTTTTATTCATTTTGTACCTCCTTTGTTATTGAAAATCGGATATATGGATTCAGCCTATATCCGATTTTGTAAATTAACCTCTGCTAGCAATATATATTGCTAAGTCTACTAATTTATTTGAATATCCCCATTCATTATCATACCACGCAACTAATTTAACGAAAGTATCTGTTAATGCAATTCCTGCTGTCGCATCAAATATAGAAGTATGCTCATCATGTATAAAGTCTGATGAAACAACTGGATCTGACACATATTCAACTATTCCTTTCATTTCGTTTTCTGATGCTTTCTTTACTGCTGCACATATTTCTTCATATGTTGCCGGTTTTTCTAGGTTGCAAGTCAAGTCCACAACAGAAACGTCTACTGTTGGTACTCTAAATGACATACCAGTTAATTTTCCACTCAACTCTGGTATAACTTTTCCAACAGCTTTTGCAGCACCTGTTGTAGAAGGTATAATGTTTGCACTTGCTGCTCTACCACCTCTCCAATCTTTTTTAGAAGCTCCATCTACCGTTTTTTGTGTAGCTGTTATTGAATGTACAGTTGTCATAAGACCATCTTTAATTCCAAAATTATCATTTATTATTTTAGCAAGTGGTGCTAAACAATTTGTTGTACATGATGCATTTGATATTATGTTCATATCTGGTGTATACTTTTCTTGATTTACTCCCATTACAAACATTGGTGCATCTTTTGAAGGTGCAGATATTATAACCTTTTTTGCTCCAGCCTCTATATGTGCATTTGCTTTTTCTATTGTTGTAAATACTCCTGAGCATTCCAATACATAGTCAACTCCATCTGCTCCCCATGGAATGTTTTTTGGATCCATTTCGTTATATACTTTTATTTCTTTTCCATCTACTATTAGTTTTCCTTCTTCGCTAGAAACCTCTCCCTCAAATTTTCCATGAACTGTATCATATTTTATCATATAAGCCATATAATCTGCTGCAATAAATGGATCATTTATTGCCACAACTTCAACTCCCTCTTTATTTAAAGCTGCTTGAAATGATAAATTTCCTATCCTTCCAAATCCATTAATGCCTATTTTTATTGACATATTAATTCCTCCTTTATTGTAATTTTTAGTAATTTCTTCGAAGTGTGGGCAATTAAAATCGCCTCTACATTTTTCATAGATTACTTTACACTATTATTGTAATAATTTTACTTATTATTACCAATTTGAAATAATTTTATATCAAAAAAGAATACTTTTCAAGTATTCTTTTTAATTTTATTTGTATATTCCTATTTTTCTCATATAATTTATATAGCTCTGGTCTATATTTCCCCAAATTCCTATGTTTCTATCTAATTCATTGGTATCAATTTTTTCTTTTGAATATTTCTCATAATTTTTTATAATTTCTTCCTTAAAATTGTTTGGACACCTTCCTATTATTCTTGAAATATCATCATATTTATTTCCAAATCCACCAAATCCAAAGTCTATTATAGCTGTAACATGATTGTCATTATTTAATAATACATTACTTGAATTTAAATCCCCATGCACTAAACAAGATAAATGATTTTTATCTTCATCTCTAAAATTCCAAAAAGCCATATCATCTTTGCTAACATGTTTCTTTAATAATTCATCCAAAAACTCTGTTAAATTCACTCCAATATTATTTATGGTAAAAATCTTATCTTTTTCATATTTTATGCTATGTAATTGAAACATAAATTTTGCAATTTCGCTTGAGATGTTTTCAATTTCTGACTCATTTAATTCATTCATTCTTTCTGCCAGAGGTGTTCCCTCTATTTTTCTGTGCATTGAAAAAGGCCTTCCTTTGTCATATAATAATTGCAATTCAACTGTGTCAAAATCTGTTTTGTTATGTATATATTTGGCAAATTGATAATCTTTTACTATTGTTCTAGCCCAAAATTCATCTCTTGGAAATCTAAAAAAGTATGATTTATTGTTCTCGGTCGTAACCTCAAAAACAATGTTGGTCCATCCTGTAGGAATTAACCTTATTTTCTCCACGTCTTCTAAATTCTTCAATATAATTTTATTAAAATCCTCATCTAGTTCAAAATACGTTTTTTGCATAAATCTTTCCTTTCTGTTCTTCTATTAACATTTTTTTTACTAATTCTATTATTTGTTTCTCTGACTCATTATCATAATTGTTATATACTATATAATCAAATTTATTTTTCCATTCTCTTTTATAGCAAATATTGTTATAATGTTCTTCCATTTCATTAATTCTTTCATTTAATTTTTCTGTATTGGTTTCTCTTTCTATAACTTTTTGTTTTGCTATTTCTAAGTTTTTGGGTAATATATATATTGTTTTTATGTCTGGTCGTATTTTTTTCCAGTCATCTATCATAGTATAATGCATTTCAAATATCATATTTTTTTCAGTCAAAATTTCTTCTTTTAAATATGCATACATGCCACCAAACACTTTAAATTGATATATTATTTTTCCTTCTCTATTTAATTTGTCCAGTTCCTCTTCTGTTCTAAAGAATCCTACTTTTCCCTCTTGCTCCTCATTTCTTTTCTGCCTTGTTCTAATTGTATTAACTTTTTCGAAACCTAATTTTTCAACTATTTTTTCCTTAAAATACGTTTTTCCTGCTCCAGATACCCCTACTAAACCTAATAACATTTTTAAATAAATTCCTCCCATACTATATTGGCAAAGTCTAAACCCTTTTCAGTAAGTTTAATTCTATCTAATTCTATTTCTATTAGTTGCTCTTTTACAAGCTTTTCCAACTCATTTCTATAAATATATAAAGGATTGCCTACAAATTTATTTTTAAATTCTTGTATACTTATTCCATCTATTTTTCTTAATCCTAACATCATATATTCTTTCATTTGACTGCTTGGATTTTGCTTTTCGAGAAAAATAAAATTGTCTGTTACATTATCATTTTTATAATTTGTTATATAGTCTTCTATTGAATCTATATTTGAAAATCTTACATTGTTTGTATATGAATGTGCAGACGCTCCAAAGCCCATATATTCTTTTTGGTTCCAACAGTCTAAATTATGTTTAGATTCATATCCTTTTTTTGCAAAATTAGAAATTTCATAATGTATGTATCCCGCTTCTTCTAATATTCTTTTAGTTTCCCAGTACATTTTTCTCTCATCATCTTCATCAGGTAACTCAATTTCCTTATTTTGCACCTTTTTATTCAAAACTGTTCCTTCTTCTAAAATCAACGAATATAGTGATATATGCTCTGGTTTTAAGGCAATTATTTGTTTTAATCCTTGTTTCAACTTTGGTACTGTTTGTCCAGGTAACGCTAACATTAAATCCACATTTATGTTTTTAAATCCAACTTCTCTAGCCATATTATATGTTTGTAAAAAATCATCATATTTGTGTATTCTGCCTATCTTTCGTAGTATATCATCATCTGTGCTTTGTAATCCTATACTTACTCTATTTATTCCGCTTTTCATGTAATCTAATAATTTCTGTTTGTCCACTGTTCCTGGATTAATCTCTATAGTTACTTCTGTATCTTTAGATACTTTGAAGTTTGTTTTTATCTCTTCAATAATTTCTTTAATGTACTTACTATCTATATATGATGGTGTGCCACCCCCTATATAAATTGTTTTTACAAATACCAAATCATCCAAGCCATTTTCATAGTCTAGTTTATTTCCTGTTCCTACTTCTTTTATCTCATATTTTAACCATTTTATATATTCTTCTATTAGTCTTTCCTTATTTGCATAAGACTTGAAATCGCAGTAATAACATTTTTGCTTGCAAAATGGTATATGTACATATATTCCAATTTCTTTCATTTATCTATTTTTTCAACTCCTCTGCTATTTGTTGTATTTTTCTTAATCTATGGTTTACTCCTGATTTTCCTATAGGATTCTTCAACAACTTTCCAAGTTCTTCTAAAGATGCATCTGGATTTTCCTCTCTAATCTCCGCTATTTCTCTTAATTGTTCTGGCAATTCATTAAACTTCTCTTTTTCCCTTAAATATTTTATATCATTAATTTGTTTTACTGATGAATTCACTATCTTATTTAAATTTGCCGTTTCACAATTTACTTTTCTATTTATATTATTTTTTATATCTCTATATACTCGTATTTCCTCAAATTTCAGTACAGAAGAATTCGCTCCTATCAATGCTAAAAATTTAGATATCTCTTCTCCATCTTTTGTATATATTAAATAACCTTTTGCTTTTTCTAAAATTTTAAAATCTATATTATACTTTTTTAGTATTTCCAATATGTATTTTGCACTTTCTAAATTTCTTAACGATATTTCCAAATGATATTTTTTTTCTGGATTATTTATTGTTCCACTTCCTAAAAAAGCCCCTCTTATAAATGCCTTTTCTAAATCATCACTTTTATTATCGTTATTATTTTCTGTTAATTCTTCAATATAATTTTTGTTTATAGTAATTGAATAAACACTTCTTTGAATTTTTATATTATGATCATTCAGTCCTAGATTATTGAGCAATTTTCCAAATCTATTTATGTTATATTCACTTTCTGTTGAAAACTTAATTTTATTTTTTTGCACACTAACATTATTAGTTGCCATATATCCTAAGAGTTCGGTCTTAACGTTCTTTTTATCTGCTAATGTATTTAATTTGCTTAATTCTTTTTTTACTTCTAATGAAAATGACAATTTATCACCAACCTTTTATAATAATTACCCTATCATTACCCGCTAAATCTTCTATTATGCTATAATTTAAGTTTATTAATTCTCCAACACTCTTTGCTTGATTATATCCTATTTCCAACAATAAGTAACCATCTTTTTTCAAATATTTTTTATACTCAGATAATATTATCTTATAAAATTTCAACCCATCTTTTCCACCATCTAAAGCAATTATTGGTTCATTTCTCACTTCTGTTGGCAATGTTTTTATAACGTCAGTCTCTATATATGGTGGATTTGAAACAATTATGTCAAAATCCTTCTCTTGAATATTTTCAAACATATCTGATACTATAAATTCTATATTATCAACATTATTTTGTTTAGCATTTTGTTTTGCAATATCTATAACTGTATTTTTTATATCTGTTGCATAAACCTTAGCATTTTTTATATTTTTTGCAATTGAAATTCCAATTGCTCCACTCCCTGTACACAAATCCAGGATTTTTATATCATTACCATGATTGTTGCAAATTTCTATCGCTTTCTCAACTAATATTTCTGTATCAGGCTGTGGTATTAAGACATTTTTATCAACATAAAAGTTCAGTTTCATAAATTCTTGTTTATTAGTTATATATTGTATTGGCATACCATTTTTAATGTCGTTAATTTTATTTAAATAAAACTCAACATTATTATCACTTACTTCAATATTAGGATTAGAAACAATCTTCTCCCTACTTAATTTTAATATATATTCTAACAAAATACGAGCTTTAATATTCCCATCCTCTATATCCTTTAATAAATGTTTTCCATTGACCAGTAATTCACTAATATTCAATATTATACTCCTTTTAATAATGTACATCTATTTTACCATATCGCCCAAATTTTATCAATGGGACAATTTTGGACAGTCCCAAACGCAAAAAAATACCCCACATTAGCCGTAAGATGAAGAAATTTTAAGGACCTGTTTGCACAGGTGGGTGTCTTGTTGAATGCTACTGGGTTTCTTATATAAGTATAAGCTTACACGCCACACTCAAAGGCGGACTCCCGTTTTAAGTTTGTTGGTTCTAAAATTTCAGTCAATACGTACCACGCAGGGATTTTTTTCAATTTGTATTTATATTTTAGCATATTGCTTTTGGGTTTTCAATCTGTCTTTTTGCTGTATTTTTAATTTATATAATGTATAATCTTATTATCTTTATTTATCTTCTTTTTTATAGTTTTCTTATATTCTTATATCTACTTTAAGTCTTCCATTTTCAATTATGCCTGTACCTATAAATTTATTTGTTTTAGAATATATTTTATATATTCCATCTTGTTTTTCTTTTTTTAATTTTACACCATTTAACAGTAGTTTGATATCATCGTCTTCTAACTGTATTTTTTCTTTATCTTCAAACATCTCTTCAATTGTTATCACTTTTATATTTTGTCCTTCCTTTAATTGTTCTATTGTAATTGCTTGTTCAATAGTAAATTTTCCCACCTTGGTTCTTTTTAATTCTTTCATATATCCTACTGTTTGCATTTCTTCTGCTATATTTTCACACAATGTTCTTATATATGTACCTTTAGAACATCTTACTTTAAATTGCATTTGTTTTTCTTCTTTATTTACTTTTATTAATTCAATATCATATATTTCTATATTTCGTGGCTTTATTTCAACTTGTTGTCCTTTTCTTGCATACTCATATAATTTTTTTCCATTTACCTTAATTGCTGAATACATTGGTGGAACTTGTTGACTTTCACCAATAAAGCTTTTTAATATTTTTTCTATATTTTTAAATTGCAAGTATTGTTCTGGAACACACTTTTTTTCAACTTCTTCTCCTTCTTCATCAGCTGTTGTTGTTTTTGTTCCTAATTGTAATAATACCTCATACTCTTTGTCATGTTCTATTAAATATTTAGAAAGCTTTGTTCCTTTCCCCAATAAAATAGGAAGAACACCAGTAGCATTAGGGTCTAATGTACCAGTGTGTCCTACTTTCGTATTAAACATTTTTTTTATTTTGTATACTGCATCATGTGATGTATAACCTTTTTCTTTGTTTATTATAATAATTCCATCCATTTATTATTTCCTTATATATCTTTTTATTTGTGTTAATATTTTCTCTTTTACTTCTTCTATATTCCCTGTTATTGTTGCTCCTGCTGCTCTTGGATGGCCTCCACCTCCAAACATAATGCAAACATCTGAAACATTTATATATTGGTTTGACCTTAGAGATAGTCTCCATCCATCTTCAATTTCTCTTGCAAATACAGAAACTTCTACATCTTCCACATTTCTTCCTATTTCTACTATTCCTTCATGGTCTCCTGTTTTTGCATCAACACTTTGCATATCTGATTGTGTTATGTATGTAAATGCTACTTTTCCTTCTTCAAAAAATTCTAATCTATTTAAAGCAACTCTTGTTAGTTCAAAGCATGGTTTTGTTGTTGTTTGTAAAACTCGCTTATATATATCAGATACATTTACTCCTTTTTTTAAAAGTGATGCTGCAAATTCAAATGTTTCTGCTGTTACCCCTGAATATGCAAAGCCTCCTGTGTCTGTTATTATTCCTGTTATAATACATGTTGCTATGTCTTTTGATATTTCAAATCCAAAATATTCAAACATAACTATTAGTATTTGTGCACAAGCAGGTGCATCTGGATTAACATAATTTAAATCTCCAAACATGGTATTTGTTCCATGATGATCTATTACTATTTTTGATTTTGCATTTTCAAAGTAACTTGCAAATCCATTTAATCTCCCTATAGTTGGGCAATCTAATGATATTGCTAAATCGTATTTTTGTACTTGACTTTCTTTTTTTATTTCCTTTGTACCTGGTAGAAATTCAAATATTTTTGAATATTCTGGTATAATAACATCTGGATTTTTTCCATATGCTTTTAATATATTGTACATTGCCAAACTACTTCCAATAGCATCTCCATCTGGATTTTCATGAGTTAATATTACTATTGAGTTAGCTTTGTTAATTTCCTCTAAAATTTTATCTAATGTCATATGTATAAAGAATAAAGCTGTTAAACTTTATTCTTCGTTCACCCCGCTTCCTTCGTTTTTTAATTCTTTTAGAATTTTTTCTATTTTTTCACCATATTCTAATGAATCATCTATTTCGAAAATTAGCTCAGGTGTAATTCGTAAATTTATTGTTTTTGCAACTTGAGACCTTATAAATCCTGCTGATTCTTTTAGTCCTTCCATTGTTTTTTTAATGTTTTTTGAATTTAATATACTTACATATATTTTTGCATATTTTAAATCTGGTGTTATTTTTGCTTTTGTTACACTTATTAATCCAGTTACATTTGGATTTTTAAGTTCAAAACTAATTACATTACTAATTTCTTTTTTTAATTCTTCATTAATTCTATTAAGCCTATTTTCATTTTTCGGCATATTAGTTATCTCCCTTTCTAATACAAATAGCACATAATGTTATCTTTTAACTTCCTGCATAACATATACCTCTATTATGTCTCCTTCTTTTATATCATTATATTTTTCTATTTGAATACCACATTCATATCCTTTTGCTACTTCTTTTACATCATCTTTAAATCTTTTTAGTGACTCTAGCTTTCCGTCATGTAATACAATTCCCTCTCTTATTACTCTGACTCCTGCATGTCTTTCTATTTTTCCTTCTAATACATAACATCCTGCTATTGTTCCCACATTTGATACTTTAAACGTTTGTCTTACTTCTGCATTACCTATTACTTTTTCTTCATAAATAGGGTCAAGCATACCTTTCATAGCTGCTTCAACATCTTCAATTGCTTTATATATTACAGAATATTGTTTTATCTCTATCATATTTTTTTCTGCAACTTCTTTTGCTGTATGTCCTGGTCTTACATTAAATGCTATTATTATTGCACTTGCTGCTTTGGCAAGTTGTACATCTGATTCTGTTACAGCACCTGTAGAAGAATGTATTACTTTTACCTTTACCTCATCATTAGATAATTTTTCTAATGATTGTTTTAATGCTTCTGCTGTTCCTTGTACATCTGCCTTTACTATTAAATATAGTTGTTTTAGATTTTCATTTGCCATTTTTTCAAACACATTATTTAATGTAACTTTTGCATTTTCGTTTATTATATTTTCTCTTTCTTGACGTTTTCTTCTTTCTATTAAATGTTTTGCCATTTTTTCGTCTTTAACTTCATAGAAAGTCTCTCCTGCTTCTGGTACATTTGTTAATCCCATAATCTCAACCGGTGTAGAAGGTCCTGCTTTTTTAATTTTTTGTCCTTTATCATTTTTCATTGCTCTTATTCTTCCAATAGATGTTCCTACTACAATTGTGTCTCCCTCATCTAATGTTCCTCTTTGTACAAGCATAGAAGCGATTGGTCCCTTTGACTTATCAAGTCTTGCTTCTATAACAACACCTTTGGCTTGTTTATTAGGATTTGCTTTTAATTCTTTCATATCAGCTACTAGTAAAACCATTTCTAGTAAATTATCTATGTTTATATTATTTTTAGCTGATATTGGACAGAATATTGTATCTCCACCCCATTCTTCTGGTACTAATTCATATTCCATTAATTCTTGCTTTATTTTATCTACATTTGCATTTGGCAAATCAATTTTGTTAACCGCCACAATTATAGGAATTCCTGCTGCTTTAGCATGATTTATAGCTTCCACAGTCTGTGGCATTACACCATCATCTGCAGCTATTACTAATATTGCAATATCTGTAATTTGTGCTCCTCTTGCTCTCATGCTTGTAAATGCCTCATGTCCTGGCGTATCTAAAAATGTAATTTCTCTGTTATTCACATTTACTTTGTATGCACCTATATGTTGTGTTATTCCTCCTGCTTCTCCTTCTATTACATTTGTACTTCTTATTGCATCTAGTAAAGATGTCTTACCATGATCTACGTGTCCCATTACTACAACTACTGGTGGTCTTGGTTGCAATTCATCTGCTTTGTCTTCTGTCTCATCAAATAATATGTCTTCTTCTTTTACTTGCTCTTTTTTCTTGGCTGTTATTCCAAATTCACTTGCTACCAAATATGCTGTATCAAAATCTATAGTATTATTTATTGTGCTCATTATTCCGTAATTTAACAATTTTTTTATTACATCACCACTTGTTTTTTTCATTTCCATTGCCAAATCTTTTACTGTTATTGTATCTGGAATCGTTATTTCTTTTAATTCAAATATTTTTTGTTTATTTCTTTCTTCTTCATTTTTTTGAATTCTTTTTCTATTTCTTTTTCCTCTTTCTGTAGTCAAGTCATAATAGTCTAGCATTTCCCCATCTTGTTCATTAAACATATGTGATAATTTATCTACTTGTTTTAGATTTTTTAATTTTTCGCCATCAAATTCCTCATTGAATCTTCCACTTTTTCTTGTAGTCTTTTTGGTTGCTTTGTTTTCATCATATTTGTTATTTACTTTTTGCTTATCTATAGCTTTTGTACTGTAATCTCTTTGATTTTCTTTTTCAATTTCTACAGACATAATGTCTTTAATGTTTCTATCTATTCCTTTATTATCTAATGGTCTTCTTTCATTTCTGTTAAAATTAGGACGTTGTTGGTTATTATTTCTATTATTTTGAAATCTGTTATTATCCCTATTATACTGTTGTCTAGCACCATTTTCTCCATTATTATATGTTCTGTTTTGATTGTAGTTATTTCTATTTTGATTATAATTTCCGTTGTTGTTATAATTGTTTCTATTAAAATTATAACCATTATTATAATTTCTGTTATAATTATTTTCTGTTCTTCTTTGTTCTGGTTTAGGAGATTCTACATTTGTCGTTGATGAAGTTTGTACTTTGGGTGTTGGTGCATTTTCTTGAGCTTTTATTGTTTCTTTTTCCAACATTTCTTCTTTTGCTTGCTCTTTTGCTTGTTCTTTAACTTCTTTAACTTCTTCTTTTTTTTGTTCTTCTTTTTTGGAATCCTTTATTCCAAATAATTCATTAACCGTAAGAGGCTTAGTTGGCTTATTTCTATAAACAATATTATAGTTTTGATTTTTTTCTCTTTCTACAAAACCAACATCTTTTCTATTTTGACTATTCTTTTCTTCTTGCTTTTCTTTTTTCTTATCCTCATCTGTTATTATAAGTTCTCTTCTTATTATAACTGGTGTATCTGTCTCTTTTTCTTTCACTTTTTTCTCTTTCTTTCCTATATTTTTTGTTTTTCCATCATCCAGAGCCTGCTCAAGTTTTTCCGCCTGTTCATTTTCTATTGTACTTAAATGGCTTGTTACAGCTATTCCTAATTCCCTTGCTTTTTCTATTACTTCTTTACTGGCTAAGCCCACTTTTTTTGCTATTTCGTGTATTTTTATCTTACCCAATAACTTCACCCCCATCAATTTTTTTTGCTATTTCTTTTGCAATATTATTATCTTTAATTCCAATAACTGCTTTATTATCTTTTCCTATACATTTGCTTATTTCGTCCACTGTTAATATGTTGTAAAACATTACATTGTTTTCTATACATTTATTTTTTATATTTTTTATTGTTCTTTCTGAGGCATCTTTTGCAACTATAACTAGTTTAGCATTTCTTTTTATAATTTGTTCTAAACAAGCATCTGTGCCAAATACTATTTTTCCGGCTCTTGTTGCTAGCCCTATTAGCCCCATTACTTTAGTACTTATTATAATAAATTCCCCCTTTATTGAAATTAAAGTTTTTAGTCATTTTACTCCTTAAACATCTCTTCTAATTCATTATATATGTCTTCTGTTAGCTGTGTTTCAAAAACTTTTTCTATTTTTTTACTTTTTTTAGCTTTATTAAAGCAATCTACATTGTGACAAATATATGCTCCTCTACCACTTGCTTTTCCTGTCTTATCTATTGTAATGTTACCCTCTTTGCTTTTTACAATTCTCACAAAATCATTTTTGTCTTTTTGTACATTACATCCTATGCATGTTCTTTGTGGTTTCTTCTTCATATATATTCACCTCTTTCTTATAGCTTATTCTTCTTCTTGGTTTTCTACAACTTCTTCTTCATCTTTTTTCTGTAATATTTCTCTAAATTGAGATTCACTTTTAATATCTATTTTCCAGTTTGTTAACTTTGCTGCTAGTCTAGCATTTTGTCCAGCTTTTCCTATTGCCAATGATAATTGGTCATCTGGCACTATTACTTGTGCAAACTTCTCTTCCTCGTTTACATCAACAGCCATAACCTGTGCTGGAAGCAATGCTGCTGATATATATAATGCTGGGTCTGGATACCATTCTATTACATCTATCTTTTCTCCGTGCAACTCATTTATTATGTTTTGAATTCTAATTCCTTTTTGTCCCACACAAGAACCAACTGGATCTATATTTTCATTTGCTGAGTAAACTGCAACTTTAGTTCTACTACCAGGGTCTCTTGAAATACTTTTAATTTCTATTAATCCTTCATATATTTCTGGGATTTCTAATTCAAATAATTTTCTTACAAAGTCCGCATGTGCCCTTGAAACCGTTACTTGTGGAGAACCTTTTAATCCTCTTTCTACATTCAATACATATGCTCTTATTTTATCATTTACTCTATACTTTTCTGTTGGTACTTGCTCTTTTAGTGGCATTACACCTTCTAATTTTCCAAGGTCTAATACTACTATTCCTCCATCTGCTTTTTGTATTATTCCAGATACTATTTCACCTTTTCTATTATTAAACTCTGTATATAATACATCTCTTGATGCTTCTCTTATTTTTTGTATTATTACTTGTTTTGCTGTTTGTGCCGCTATTCTTCCAAAATTTCTTGGAATAATTTCTATTTTTGTTTTATCTCCTATTTCCAATTTTTTGTTTATTTTTTGTGCTTCTTCTAAACTTATTTGTGTTTGTGGTATTTCTACTTCTTCCACTACTTCTTTTTCTGCATATACATGTATCTCTCCTGTTGCTTCATCTATAACTATGCTTACATTTTCATCTGCATCAAAATTTCTTTTATATGCTGTTATTAACGCTGTCTGAATTGAATCTAATAAATACTCTTTATTTATCCCTTTTTCTTTTTCCAAATCATTCATTGCTAAAAACAACTCTTGTGCATCAATTGCTTGATTGTTATTTTTGGTATTCTTTTTCATTTTCCTATTCCTCCCCTAATTTACCATTCATATACTTTCTTTATTTGTGCTATATCTTGTCTTAATATTTCTTGTTCTTCATTATCGCTTATTACTATTATTGCCTTTTCATTAATTTGTTCTAATATGCCTATTATTTCTTTCTTTTTGTTTATTGGTTTAAATAATTTTATTTCTATTTTTTCTCCTATATTGTCTTTTAAATGTTTATCTTTTCTTAGTATTCTTTCTACTCCCGGAGAAGAAACTTCTAAAAAATATTGTTGTTTTATATAGTTTGCATCATCCAATAAATCAGTAATTGCATTATTTACTTTTTCACAATCTTCTAAACTTATTCCATTAGAGTTATCTATAAATATTCTTAAAAAATAATCTTTGCCTTCTTTAACATATTGAACGTCATATAGTTCATAACCCAAATTAACTATTTTAGGTTCAACCAATTTTTCAATTTTTTCTTCTAAGCTTGACATATTTCACTCCCTTAATACGCATTTGAGAGTGGGATTTGTTCCCACTCTCTCTAAATTCCTTATGCGATTATTATTATACCCTATTTTTCTAGTAATTGCAAGTCTTTTTTTAATTTTCCCTCTGTTTTGTTACCTCATACATTACAATTCCTGCTGATACTGATGCATTTAGTGAAGTAATTTTACCTTTCATTGGTATTTTCACTAAGAAGTCACAGTTTTCTTTAACTAATCTTGACATTCCATATCCTTCGCTTCCTATTATTATGGCTACAGGCATTTTAAAGTCTTGTTGGTAATAATATGTTTTTGCCTGTCCATCAGTTCCGCAAATCCAAATATCGTTTTGTTTCAAAAATTTAATTGTTTCATTTATATTATTTACCCTTGCTATTTTCATATGTTGCACTGCTCCAGCAGAAACCTTTGAAACTGTGCTATTTACTCCACATGCTCTTCTTTTTGGTATTATTATTCCATGAACTCCAGCTGTTTCTGCTGTACGAATTATCGAGCCTAAATTATGTGGATCTTCTATTCCGTCTAATATTATTATAAACGGTTTTTCTTTTCTTTCTTCTGCAGTTTGTAAAATATCTTCCACTTCGCAATAATCATATGGAGGAACAATTGCAATTACACCTTGACTATTTTCTGTTTGAGCAATTTTATTTAACTTGCTTTTTTCTATTTCTGTAATTATTATTTTTCTGTCTTTTGCAATTGCAATAATTTTATTTATGGAGCCATGCTTCTCTCCTGTAGCTACAAGTATTTTATTTATGTCTTTGCCCGACTCCAAATATTCTAGTACAGCATTTCTTCCCTCTATCTGGTCATTATATTCTTCCATGTTTATTTCTCCTCTTAATACTAAAACCATCTTTTCTTTCTACCAAATTATGGAATTATAACATTATTATCTTGTGACATATTGTTAGACAACTCTGAAATATGTCCATATACATTTTTCATAAAAAACTCTATGGTGTTTTTTATTATTTTTTTCTCGTTTTCTTTTCCATTAGCACTTATCATACTATGTAATGATGTAGTGCAAATGCTAGCAAATTCTTCTATATTTTCAATATTCACAGACTGATTTAATTTTTCTACTACTTTTCCGGTTTTATTTAGTACGCTTTTTTCAAGTACTGCTAGTAGCTGTTCTGGTTTGTAGTTATTAATTATAATTGCATTATTATTTTTTAACTCTGTTATTTCTTCTACAGTATCAACTTTATTTATATTTTTGTTGTATGTAGCAGTAATTTTTTTGCCGTTGTTGTTAATCTTTGTTGTTGACGTATTAGTTACTCCTCCATTTACCGGTCTTCCAATTTTAGTTTCTTCTGAATACATAATTTCATTTGTTGTAATATCAGGAATTAATTCGTATTTGTTTGTTATGTTTTTTTCATCTTTCACTTTTGAAAGTACAAGTTTAGCCCCTTGTTTTCCTTCCGAGTTATTTACAACATTAAAAATAATTTCTAAATTTAAATTGTTCTCACTAAATTTGTTATTTATAATTATTTCCACTTCTTGCTTTTCTTTAATTGCATTTGTATTTAAATTATTATCTGTCATATCTTCAATTGTAGTATTTATTACTGTTCTAAGTGTCACTTTGTCTTTTTCATATACTGTTATTGTTAATGGTGATTTCACATTAATTTTTTCTTTTAGCTCTTGTGCTGTCGAAGAAAGTTCCACTTCTGAACTAATTCCTAATCTTTTTAATATATTTAATAATGTTTGATTTTTAGAAAAATTATCAATGCAAGTTATTATTATTTGATTTACTTGATTTTCATCTAATTTTAATGTATATATATTTGCACTATATGTTGTTCCATTTATATCTATATTATTTTTTGCCTTACTATAATTTTCCTGTTTAATATTCTGCTTAACTATGTTTAAAAAGTCATTTATTAATTGTTTTTGCTCTTCTTCTGTAATTAATGGTTCATTACTAAATTCAATCTTTTCAGGAATTATTTTTTCTAACTGATTATTCCCACTTAAATCACTCGCTAATTTTTTTAGATTTTCATTTCTTATGCCTATATAGTACTTTAGTAAATCTTCACATTTTATAGCATATATATTTCCACTATTTATATAAGAAAAAGATAGTAAATTGTCTTGTCCATTTTTTAAATTTGCTTCAGCATATGTTCTTCTTGTAGCATTATCATGTCTTGTAGCAGTTGTTACATTAATATTTTGAATTTCTGTTCCTTTCTCTAATATTGTTGTTAAGCTTCCACTTGAAACATAACTAACATTTTTAAATGTTGTGCTTTGTTCTTTATCATATTCATTTTCAAATATTTGTGATATTGCTTCTTGTTGTGCAATATATTTCCAGAAAAGCTCTTGTGGTTTTTTTAACATATCTGTAAAAAAGTATAAATATCCACCTGCCGCGCCTAATCCAAGTATCAATACTGTAATTATTACAACCCATAATCCAATACTTTTTTTCTTCATTTTTGTTCCTCCTTATTAATTTTTTTATTTATATCTTCTATTGCTGTTATTTTTAGATACTCCATCCTTTTCTTGGTTTGCTCATCTTTATAGTCAATTCTGTCTATCAATTTTTCTATATATTTTTCATCTCTTATTTTTTTTAAACTATACTCAAAGTTTAAATCATATATAAAAGCTAATATTATTATCCATTTATCAATATTGCTTGTAACTGTGCCAGATTTTATTGTTTTTTTCATTAATATTTGCTCATAAACATTATCAGATAGTTTCTCGTCTCCTATATCCTCTTTTTTATAAAATAAATAAAATGGCTTAGACAAATATATATTCATAATATCTAATTTATCCGCATCTCGTATTATTTTTGCTTGAAGCATTTCTTCTTTATTCAGGTTTAAGTTTATACTATATTTATTATGATTTCTTATTGCTTCATTTATAATTCTATCATATTTATTTGTAGAAATAAACCTTCTTATTAAATTATTTTTATTTAGTTGTTCTACACCATACTCTGCATGATCTATACTTTTTGAATCCACAAATGTAGAATATTGTGTAATTTGTTCAAATCTACCTATATCATGTAAAAGGCCAACTAATTTTGCAATTTGTACTTGTTCTTCATTTAATTCTAGTGACTTTGCAATATTATAGCTTTCTTTTTCAACTCTGTAAGAGTGGTCTTTTTTCATTTTAATATTTTCATTTTGCAAATCAAATTTTAAAACATATTTTTCAAATGCTTCTTCAGCTTTTTTAAAATCAATCATATGTACCTCTATTCCTGGGCATTTTCTTCAATTAAATTTGTTTTCATTTCATTTTCTTTTACTTCAATTTCAGAAATAGCACCATTTGTTTTATAAGCTTTTATTTGTATTTTATATGTTTTGCCTATGTCTATATTTTTCTTATATTCTTCTATTTTTTTTATGCTTGTTTCTCCATTTACCATTATAAGATCTTCTTTTGACATAATGCTATTATGTTCTATAAGGACCTCATATATTTTGTTCAAATTTGTTGCTGATATATTTCTGCTTCCATCTGCTGATATATATGTTTTTAATATTTTTTGTGCCTCTGCTTCGTTATTGTTTAATTTATCATTTATTATTGAATTTTTTTGTGCATAATCTGTTGCAAATATCCAAATTCCATTTATTATTTTTTCTGTTATTCCATCACCGTTTGTACTAATAAAACTTGAACCAATTGTGCTTATAACCTCTAATTTTATTTTAGGTGCTAACTCATCAAATCCTATTTTCTCAAATTTTTGTGTTAAATTTTGAAATTTGTTTATAATGTATTTTTCTATAAATGGCTGTAGCTGTTTAAGAGTATAATTATTTAATATAACAGCACTAGAGTCTTTTAATTCTGCTATTTTTTCCCCATTAGCACCTACTTGTATATTTTGATTATATATTGAACTAACTTTTATTCCATTTTCATTCATAATAGTAGTAATTATTGAATTATTTATATTATTATTTTCCATCTTTCCAATTTTATTAACTATTTTATAGTTATACATTGGTTTATTTATATTTGGTGTTATTATAATATTATTTGTTACAAAATTGTCTTCTTCATTTTTATCAACAATAATTTTAGAATTATAACTAATATTATCTGTAGAAATTTCTAAAAATATTAATAATTTAAGACTATTATTTTCATATGCATAATCTATTGTTAATTTATATTTACTACCAATATTTATTGATGTTCGAACTACCTCTTTTTTATTAACATAAATTTCAATTTTTACTTCTTCTTCAATTCTTTGTTCGTTTATTTTTACTATTAAATTACTTGCTATTTCTTTGTAATTATCTATTTTATTTCTTTCTAACGTTTGTAGTAAAACTTCATCTTTCATAGAATTTTCTAAGCACTTTATTATAATATTACATATTTCATCTCCACTTAGTTTTAACAAATATACTTTAGCTTCGTAGCTTTTCTCTTCTATTTGAATATCTTTTTTACCTAACTTTATATAACTGGTTTTAGGTATATTTTGAATAAATATATTTGAATATGTGCTTATTAGATGTTCTTTTTCTATATCGTTTATATCAATACTATCTGGTATATATTGTATGATTTCTTTATTAACATTTAGCTTTTGAGCAAAATTCTTCAAGTTTGCATTCCTTACACCTATATAATGTTTTAGCAGATCTTCGCATTTTATTCCATATGTGTTGTAGTCTTTTATGCAAAAAAGTTTTAACAAATCATTTTCTTGCTCTTTTAGTGTTATTTTTGAATATGTTCTTTCAGTTTCAACATCATGTACAGTATTTGTTGCAATATCTATATTTTTCATTTCTTCATTTTTTTCAACAGTAATGTTAATATTTCCATCTGAAACATAATTATTTTTTTCTTTAATTTCCTTTTGCACCTTTGCATTTTCATTACATATAATGCTTAAAATTTTATTATTTTGTTTTGCAAAAGTCCAAAATAATTCTTCTGGACTTTTAAATGTATCAGTGCAAAAGTACAATATTATTAATGTAACAATTGCTATGCTAATTATAACACCCGAAATCATTATAACTAATTTTTTTTTCATCTTTTACTTTATTCCTCCTATTGGGCAGGCTTATTCATCATCCAGTTTTAAAACACTTAAAAAAGCTTCTTGTGGTATATCCACATTTCCTATTTGCCTCATTTTCTTTTTGCCTTTTTTCTGTTTTTCCAATAGTTTTTTCTTTCTTGTAATATCTCCTCCATAGCACTTTGCAAGTACATCTTTTCTCATTGCTGATATTGTTTCTCTTGCTATTATTTTTCCTCCTATAACTGCTTGTATAGGTATAGCAAATAATTGCCTTGGAATAACTTCTTTCAATTTTTCTATCATCTTTTTGCCACGTTCATAGCTATTGCTCTTATGCACAATAAAAGATAACGCATCTACTCCTTCTCCATTTACCCATATATCCAGCTTAACCAATTCTGATCTTTTATATTCTTTAAATTCATAGTCAAAAGAAGCATATCCTTTTGTTTTAGATTTAAGATTATCAAAGAAATCATAAATAATTTCATTTAATGGCATCTCATATATTAATGTAACCCTATTTTCATCCAAATACTTCATATTTATATAAACTCCACGCCTATTCTGACATATTTCCATTATATTTCCTACATATTCTTTTGGAGTTAAAATTTCTGCTGTTACCATTGGCTCTTCAATATATGAAATGTCATTTGCCGGTGGTAAATCTGATGGATTATATAACTCCAACAATTCGCCATCGGTTTTATGAACTTTATAAATAACAGATGGAGATGTTGTGATTAAACTTAAATCATATTCTCTGTCCAATCTTTCCTCTATAATTTCTAAGTGTAGCAAGCCAAGAAAGCCACATCTAAATCCAAAGCCTAATGCTGTAGAAGTTTCTGGCTCATATTCTAAAGCAGCATCATTTAGTTTTAATTTTTCTAAAGCTATTTTCAAATTCTCATAATCGCTTCCATCTACAGGATATATTCCACAATATACCATCGGATTTACTTTTTTATATCCTGCTAATGGTTCTTCCGCTGGTGTTTCCTTTAATGTAATTGTATCTCCAACTCTAATATCAGAAAGGCTTTTAATGCTTGCTGCTATATATCCAACATCACCTGCTAGCAATTCATTGTCCGGCTCATATGTACCTGGTTCAAAATGTCCTACTTCTGTTACAGTAAAAGTTTTATTTGATGACATAAGTAATATTTCGTCTCCCACTTTTACTTTGCCATCTCTTATTCTTACATATGCTATTGCTCCCTTATAATTATCATATAAAGAATCAAAAATTAAAGCTTTAAGTGGTTTTTCTTCCTCCCCTTCTGGTGGAGGTAACAATGTTACTATTTTTTCTAATACTTCATCTACATTTAACCCAGTTTTAGCTGATATGCATGGTGCTTCATCTGCTGGAATCCCTATAATATCTTTTATTTCTTGTTTAACTTCTTCTGGTCTCGCATTTGGTAAATCTACTTTATTTATTACTGGTAATATTTCTAAATTATTATCTATTGCTAAATAAACATTTGCAAGTGTTTGTGCTTCTACTCCCTGGCTTGCATCCACAACTAAAATGGCTCCATCGCATGCAGCTAAACTTCTTGATACTTCATAATTAAAGTCCACGTGTCCTGGAGTATCTATTAAATTAAGTTCATATTCTTGTCCATTCTTTGCATTGTACTTCATTCTTACAGCTTGTGACTTTATTGTTATTCCACGTTCTTTTTCTATTTCCATGTTGTCCAACACTTGATTTTCCATTTCCCTTTTAGATAAAACTCCAGTCATCTCTATTAATCTATCTGCCAATGTGGATTTTCCATGGTCTATATGTGCTATTATGCTAAAATTTCTAATATATTTTTTTCTATCTTGCAATATCTATACCTCCCTATAGTTCAACCTTAATGTTTTCTATTCCACCATCCATCAACATCTATTTTCATAAATTACTTTACACTATCATTCTTTTACATCACTTGTTATATTATACCGTCTTGTATAATTTTTGTCTATAATCTTATACTATATTTTGCTCTGTAAATTTGCAATACCTTTTAATTATGTTTAATCTTCTTTTACACTTATATTCGCTTCCCCAACGATGTCTTGTAATTCTTTTAATATTGCAGTTGTCAAATATATTCCTCCTGCAAATTTTTTTTCTTCTCCATTTATTATTTGTATTTGAATATTGTTTTTATCTCCTGAAAAGAATTTTATTGCTCCTTTTAATTGATTTCTATGCTTTTCGTCTAAATTTGTTATTGTTATTGATAAAATTTTCTTCTTCTGCACAGCAAACTCTTTTATATCTCTTGCTACTATTTTAGTATCCTCATCTTCTCTTACACTTAGTCTACCTTCCACCAAAATAATATTATCTTCCACAAGAATATTTGAACAATTTTGATAACAATTTTCAAATATTATTACTTCTGTTGTTCCATACATATCTTCAACAGTTACAAATGCCATAAGCTTATTTGTTTTAGTATATTTCTTTTTCACACTTGTTATTATTCCTGCATATTTTACCATTTGATTGTCTTCATATTTTGCCATTCCAGTTTCTTCTATGTCTTCTTTTATTTTTTTAATTTGATATGTATTTATAGTTGTTTGCATTTCTAGTTGATTTTTTATTTTTTCTAATGGGTGCCCAGATATATATATTCCCAACATTTCTTTTTCCATAAACAGCATTTCCTTTTCACTATACTCTGGAAAAACTGTATAATTATACTTAATTTCATTTATTTTTTCGTCTTCTGTTTCTGTTAAATCAAACATACTTACTTGTCCGTCAAAACTTTTTTTGTTGCTATTTGAAATAGTATCTATTATTGTTTCATAAGAGGCTATTAATGTACTTCTTGTTTGTTCAAAGCAATCAAATGCCCCTGATTTTATCAGACTTTCTACACATTTTTTATTTACAGATAAATCTTTTATCCTTTCGCAAAAATCAGCAAAGTTTTTAAATTCTCCATTACTAGTTCTTTCTTTTACTATTTCATCTACCGCCGATGTTCCAACATTTTTTATACTTCCCAGTCCAAAACGTATTCCTTCATTATCTACTGTAAACTTGGTATAACTTCTGTTTATGTCTGGTTTTAATATTGATATATTCAGTCTTCTGCATTCCTCTATATAATCTGGTATTTTATCTAAATTTCCTAAAAAGCTGTTTAATGTTGCTGCCATAAATTCTGCTGGATAATATGCTTTTAAATATGCTGTCCTATACGATACTACTGCATATGCTGCCGCATGAGATTTATTAAATGCGTATTTTGCAAATTCAGCCATTTCGTCAAATATTCTATTTGCCGACTCTGCATCAATTCCATTTCTTACACATCCTGGTACTACTATGTTCCCATCTTCATCTAGTTGACCATTTATAAATATTTCTCTTTCCCTTGCCATTACATCTAATTTTTTCTTTCCCATGGCACGTCTTACTAAATCAGCTCTTCCTAAAGAATAACCAGCTAAATTTCTTACTATTTGCATAACTTGTTCCTGATATACCATACAACCATATGTAACTTTTAGTATTGGCTTTAATGCAGGATGAGTATATACTGCATGTTCTGGGTCTTTTTTATTTGCTATATATCTTGGTATTTGATCCATCGGCCCTGGTCTATATAATGAAACCCCAGCTATTATATCTTCTAAACAGTCTGGTTTTAATTCCTTCATAAAGTTTGTCATACCTTGGCTTTCAAATTGAAAAATTCCAACAGAATTTCCATCTTGCCATAGTTTATAAACTTTTGGATCATTCATGTCATTATCAAACTCAACTTGAACCCCTTTATTTGCCTTTACTAAATCAATAGTATCTTGAATAACAGTTAACGTACGAAGCCCCAAAAAGTCCATTTTCAAAAGACCTAGCTCTTCTAATGTTGTCATTATATATTGTGTAGATATTGTATTATCTCTCATATATAAAGGAACATAGGTTACTACTGGTTCTTTAGTTATTACTATGCCACATGCGTGAGTAGAAGCCTGCCTTGGCATTCCTTCCAATGCCATAGCAATTTCCAACAATTTTTTTACTGTTTCATCATTTTCATATAATTCCTTTAACTCTCTATTTTGCTCTAGCGCTTTTTTTATTGTAATGTGCAATTCATTAGGTATCATTTTTGCTAATTTATCTGTATCTGCATATGAAATGTCCAAAGCCCTTCCAACATCACGAATTACCATTCTAGCTGACATTGTTCCAAAAGTTATTATTTGGGATACATTTTCTTTTCCATATTTTTGACATACATATTCTATAACTTTATCTCTTTTTTCATAGCAAAAGTCTACGTCAAAATCTGGCATACTTATTCTTTCTGGGTTAAGAAATCTTTCAAATATAAGATTATATTTTATTGGATCTATATCTGTAATTCCTATGCTATATGCAACAATAGAGCCTGCACCAGAGCCTCTGCCTGGCCCTACTGGAATATTGTGCGTTTTTGCATAATTTATATAATCCCAAACAATAAGAAAATAGTCCACATACCCCATCTTTCTAATTATGCTAAGCTCATATTCAGCTCTTTCTTTTATTTCATTAGTAATTTCCTCTCCATATCTTTTTGTCAATCCATCTACTGTTAATTTTTCTAAATAATCATAATGTGTGGCATATTGTTCTGGAACATCATAATTAGGCAAAATAGTATGTCCAAATTCAAATTCCACATTGCATTTTTCAGCTATTTTTACAGTATTTTCTACGGCATCTGGTATATTTTTAAAATAATCTATCATCTCTTCGGGAGATTTTACATACAGTTCCTCTGTATCAAATCTCATTCTGTCTTCATCATTCATTCTTTTACCAGTTTGTATACAAAGTAATACTTCATGGTTATATGCATCTTCTCTTTTTAAGTAATGCGCATCATTTGTGGCTACAAGCGGAATCTCCAATTCTCTTGATAGTTCAACAAGTTTTTGATTAACTAATACTTGCTCTTTTATTCCATTGTTTTGAACCTCTAAATAGTAATCTTCTCCAAATAAATTTTTAAACCATAATGCTACTTTTTTTGCCTCTTCAATATTATTATTTAATATTGCTTGGCTTACTTCCCCTGCAAGGCAAGCACTTAAGCAAATTAACCCATCATGATATTTCTCTAAAATTTCTTTGTCTATACGTGGTTTATAGTAAAAACCTTCTGTAAAACCCAAAGAAACCAGTTTAGCCAAATTCTTATAACCATCATTATTTTTAGCAAGTAAAATTAAATGATTATACTTCTCATCTATTTTAGGTTCCTTATCTTTTCTACCCCTTGGCGCCACATAAACCTCACATCCAATAATAGGTTTTACTCCATTTGCCTTACATGCCTTATAAAAATCAATAGCCCCAAACATTACGCCATGATCTGTAAGAGCAATAGAATTCATTCCCAATTCCTTTGCTCTTACAGGCAAATCCTTTATTCTATTAGCACCATCCAACAAGCTATATTCACTATGTATATGCAAATGCACAAATCCCAATTGGGGACAGTCCCTAATTGTCCCATTTTCCCAATTTGGGACACCCTTATCATTTTCTTCCATTTTTTACCTCTTGAATTATCTTTCTATTTATTCCTGTTACTCTGCTTATTTGATTTACACAAGTTCCTCTAATCTCTAACATTTTAATAATATCCTCTTCTATATATTTTTTTCGTATTCTTTGCATATTTACTACATTGTCAATTTTCAGAACATTATATATAATCTTTATCAATTGTTCATCTGTTAATTTGTTTTGCATTTCATACTCTATTAGATAACAATCTTCTCTTTCTTTTTGCTTTTCCATATGTTGTTTTACAAACTTTTCTATTGCCTCTTTCTCACAATTGTTGTCATACAAACTTAATATATCTTTTGTATCTGTTAACTTTGTTTGTTTTTCACTTATGTATTCATTATAACTACTATATTCATATTCTTCTGTTCTACATATTCCTGCTTTTTCTGGGTTGAAATGTATATATTTCACCGCATTTTTTAAATATATTTCATTTTCTATGCTTTTATTGCAATATCTATCTTGAAATACATGTCCTATTCTTTCATACTTTTTATTAAAATACGAAGAATATCTCGTCAATAAACTACACATAATCTCTGGTAGTTGACTTTTTTGAGTATTTACAACCATATGTACATGATTTGGCATTATTACATATGCATATATCTTATACCCATATTTTTCTTTTGTTTTCATCATTTCATTTTTAAATTTTCTTTTGTCTTGTGAGTCAAGGAAAATATCTTGTTTGTTTATCCCTCTCACAATGCAATGGTTTAAACCATTGGGGCTTATTTTTCTGCTTAATCTAGGCATTTTTCTCCTTTCAATTTTACTTATTTGCCCCCTAAATAAGTAAAATTTATATAATATTTTTTTAAGTATATAATACTTTTTTCGCAAATTCTACTGTTTATCGTAAATTTTATGTGAATTTTTAGTCAAGGGTGTCCCAAAATGTCCAAACGGGTCAATTAGGGACTGTCCCCAATTGAGCAAGCAGATGTATGTTTCGTCTACTTTTCTGTTTAATGAGTTTTCTAATGCTTTTTTATATATTGATAGTTGTGTTTTGTATTTGTCTATTAATTCTTCTATTTTTTTTACATTGTCTGTTTTGTAATCTATTAGAATTAATTTATTGTCTTCTGATATGTAGTATAAATCTATTATCCCTTGTACTAATATTGTTTCTTCTGTTTGTACATTATCATATATTTCTTTTGCTAAAATGTTTATATAAAATGGTTGTTCTTTGTGTATTTCTTTTGCTTTTGTCAAGTTTTTCCATAAATCTGATTTTGTATATTGATATAGTTTTTCTTTATCTATTGCTTTTGCTTCTGTATCTGTTATTATTTCTTTTAACACTAAATCTTGTATCATTTGTTCTATTTTTTCTTTGGTATATATTTGTTTTTCATTTAGTCTTTGTATACATAAATGCATTAATGTCCCTTTTTCTGCTGAGCTTATCTTTCTTTCTTTTTCCATAAATTTTGGAACTTCTGTTAATTCTACTTTTGTTTTTTCTTCTAAGTTAATTTTTGTTACTGCTGTTTTTGTAGGTATTCCTATAGATTCCTTATACTTATATTCCCAATTTAATGCTTCCTCTATTTTTTTAGTTTTCCTATTATCTTCTATTTTTTCATTAATTATTTCATTTATTTTCTTTTCATTTTTTATTGTCTGTTTTTCAAATTGTTTCTCAAGTTCTTCTTTGGTATGTGTATATAATTCTGCTATCTCTGTAATATTATTTTCATTATTTAAAAATACAAGTTCTAGCCAATCCAAATATGTTTTATATTTTTTTATCAGTTTATAATCTATTGCATCATTCTTTTTTGCATATATTTGTAATTGTTCTACTTTTTTCTTAAAATCTTTCTCTATATCCTTATTAAGTCCTGTTATTATTAATTTTTCTTTTGCACGCGTAAGTGCAACATACAATATTCTTTGCTCTTCTGACAATGTTTCTAGCTTAACCTTTAATTTTATTGCTTCTTTTGGTAATGTATCATACTCTATTCTTCTTTGGCAATCTATTAATTTAGGTCCAATTCCTATGTCTTGATGTAGTAATATATTTTCATTTAAGTCTCTCATATTAAAACTTTTGCCTGTGCCACATAAGAAAACTACTGGAAATTCTAGTCCTTTACTTTTGTGTATACTCATAATTCTAATAACATTTTCGTTTTCGCCTATTAGCTTAGCTGACGCTAAGTCCCCATTATTGTTTTTTAATCTGTCTATAAAATTTATAAAGTTAAATAAACCTTTAAAGCTTGCGCTTTCAAACTGCTTTGCTTTTTCAAACAACATTTTTAAATTAGCTTGTCTTATTGCTCCATTTGGCATTAGCCCTACTATGTTCAAAAGATTTGTATCTATATATATTTGCCATATTAATTCGTCTAATGGTAAATATTTTTCCTTTTCTCTCCATTTATCAAAATAACATATTACATTTTCTATTTTATTTTTTAGACCCTCTTCTGCTGTTAACCTTGCCTTTATCATAGATTCATAAAAGCTACAACTTCTATCTGTTAGTCTTATTGAAATCAAGTCATTATCTGTAAATGCAAAAATAGGTGATCTCAAAATTGTTGCTAATGGTATATCTTGCATTGGATTATTTATTATTTTTAGAATAGATATTATAATTTGTATTTCCATTGACTCTAGATATTGAGATGACGAATCACTAAATACAGGCAAACTTAATTGCTCTAATTCTTTTTCATATATTGGTGCCATATTGGCAGTAGCCCTTAATAATATAACAATGTCTTTATATGTTATTTTTCTATATCCCTGTTCTTTATCAAATACCATATAATTACTATTTAACAATTCATTAATTTTATTAGCTACAAATTTTGCTTCTAATTCCGTATTTTCTATTTTTTCTATTTCTCCATTTTCTTCTGGCTCTTCGTCATTAGTAAATACATTTTCTTCTTTCTCCTTTAAATCTATTATATGTATTTCTGTTTTTCCTGCATAATTCATACTTTCTTCTGGTTCCTTATACCCTGCACTGTAGTTTAAATACTCTTGTTCGTTATACTCTATTTCTCCAACTTTTTCACTCATAATGTTTTTAAATACAATATTAGTCATATCTAAAATGTTCTTTCTACTTCTAAAGTTCTTGAATAATTGAATTTTTAGTCCTGAACTATTCCTTTCATCTTCATTCTTTAAATTGTATTTTTTATATTTGTCTAAAAATAATTCTGGTCGTGCTTGTCTAAATTTATAAATACTTTGTTTTACATCTCCAACCATAAAAACATTATTGCCTTTTGAAATGCTAGTTAAAATTTGCTCTTGAACCAAGTTACTATCTTGGTATTCATCTATTGCTATTTCCTCAAATTTTTCTTTATATCTTTTAGCTACTTCTGTTTCCCTTTTTTCTTCATCTAATAATATCTTTAATGCAAAATGCTCTATATCATTAAAGTCAATAATGTTTTTTTCTCTTTTTTTATCTGAAAATCTTTTCATAAATTCTAATATTAGTTCTTTTAGTTGCAATAATATTGTATACATATAATTAATATCTTCATTAGCTTGCATTGAATCATACGAAATTTTTTTCTTTATGCTCTTGTTAATTATGTCTTTTGCTTTATCTCTAATTTCTTTTGCTTGTTCTTTCAATTCTAGTGTTATTTTCTTATCTACCGGCCATTTTTGCCATTGTAAATTGCTTATTTTTATTAACACTTCATCCCAATTATTTATTCCACTTTTTATATATTCAAGATTATAAATGTCTTCTTTTATTGCTTTTGTAAATTTAACTAATTCATCATACATTTCCATTTTGGCAGATATATTTTTTAGTTGCATTATAGCTTCTGCCAATTCTTCTTCTATGTCCTGCAAAATAATTTTCCCCCATACTGTTTGTGAAAAATCGCCATTATCATGATTAAACAAATTCACATTTTCCTCAAGCCATTTTTCAGGAAAAGGACTACTTTGAATAAACCTATATATATTTAATATTAGGTTTTGCAGTCCCTCATCTCCTCTATAACCTGTATATGTATTAATTAGGTTTTCAAAGTTTTCATCGTTATTCAAATATTTTTCTTCAAATAAATCTTCTAATACTTCATATTTCATAAGCTCTATTTCGGTTGCATCTGCAACTCTAAAATTATTAGAAATATTTAGCTCATAAAAATTATTTCTAATAATATCTAAACAAAACGAATGAATAGTTGAAATATTAGCTTTATTTATTAAATTAATTTGCCTTTGCAAATTAGTATTTTCCGGATTTTCTTCTAGCTTTTTGTAGATTGCATCTAAAATTCTTTCTCTTATTTCACTTGCTGCTGCACTTGTAAAGGTAACAACTAAAATCTTATCTATATCTATATTTTCGTTTATTACTTTATTTATAATTCTCTCAACCAGTACTGCAGTTTTTCCACTACCAGCAGCTGCTGCAACTAATATGTTATTTCCCTTTTCGTTTATTGCTTGCAATTGTTCCTCTGTCCATTTAACATTAGACATATTTTATATATTCTCCTCTATCTTTATAATTTGCTTTATAATTTATCACAAACTTTATATTTTATCAATATACGCTTAACCCCATATAATATAAAAACTGTCGAATTATCTCCGACAGTCTTTATTAGGTAATTTTTTATACCTAATTAAATATATTAATTATTCTGCTGATTCTTCAGCTTCTGGAGCTTCATAAGCTTCTAATATAGCTTTTTGAATTTTCTCTCTTGTCTCAGCATTAATTGGATGAGCTATATCCTTGAATTCTCCGTTAGGAGTTTTTCTGCTTGGCATAGCAATAAATAATCCGTTTTGGCTTTCGATAACTTTTATGTCATGAATAACAAATTCGTTATCAAATGTTACAGAAGCAACAGCTTTCATTCTGTTTTCTGAATTTACATTTACTTTTCTTAAACGTACGTCTGTGATTTGCATTTTGTGCACCGCCTTCCAAAGTTTTAAAAATTTGGTATTTTTATATACCAATTATATTATTCGATATAAAAATTGTTTTTCCTTCTTTTTTTGCAATTATTTTTTTATTTTTAACCATATCTATTATTATCGAATATATTATTTTGAATATGTTAATTTTGTATTGTTTTTTTTAGCATAACAGTATATAATTAGTAATCATTAAATCAGTTCATAAAGGGGGATTTTTTGTGGCAAATATAGAAGAGCTAAGCAATTATAAACATATACATATGATTGGAATCGGCGGAATTAGTATGAGTGGTATTGCAGAAATTCTAAAAAACTGGGGATTTACTGTAACTGGCTCGGATACAAATAGTTCAAATATAACTGATGCATTAATAAGAACTGGCATACCTGTAAAAATAGGTCATGACTTGGATAATGTTGCAAAAGCTGACTTAGTTGTATATAGTGCAGCAATAAAAAACGATGATGTTGAATTATGCAAAGCAAGAGAACTAGGTATAGAAACAATTGAAAGAGGTACATTTCTTGGAAAACTTACAAAAGCTTTTAAAAACTCAATATGTATATCTGGTACTCACGGAAAAACAACAACTACATCTATGATTTCTGTATGCTTTTTGCAAGCTTTTAAAGATCCTTCTATTCAAGTTGGTGCTGTTTTGAAACAGTTGAATTCAAATTATAGAGTAGGAAATAGTGAATATTTTATAATAGAAGCTTGTGAATATGTAGAAAGTTACTTAAAGCTTTTTCCTAAAACAGAGGTTGTTTTAAATATTGATGATGACCATTTAGATTATTTTGGTTCTTTAGACAATATTGTAAAATCATTTGAAAAATATGTTAAATTACTTCCAGATAATGGATTATTGGTAGTTAATTATGATGATATCAACTGTAGAAAACTTGTAAAAAATACAAATGCTAAAATAATTTCTTATGGAATAGATACCCAAAATGCCAACTTTGTAGCTAGAAATATTACTTTCAATTCTAATGGTTTTCCTACATTTGATGTATATTATAATGATAATTTTTATAAAACTATTAGTTTATCTGTACCTGGAGTTC
>ULOK01034011.1_pt1 | contig 40430 bp, 43 predicted proteins | sample 1952501 | NCBI WGS metagenome assembly ULOK01 (sample SAMEA4835601, study PRJEB28245) | human gut metagenome | biome: gut microbiome; material: fecal sample | place: Denmark | collected 2008
AGTAAATTTTTTACTTATTTGTCAACAGTCTGATAGAACATTTGAATAAAATGTTCTATTTTTTTATAACCAAACACCGTAATATATAGCTCCCATTCCTAACATAAAGCCAACTATCCAGAACAGTTTAACTATATCTGTTTCTTCCCATCCTAATTGTTCAAAGTGATGATGAAGAGGTGCCATTAAGAATACTTTTTTACCAAATTTTCTAATTGCTATTATTTGTATAAAACTAGATAATGTTTCTGCAATAAATACTCCACCTATTACTGCAAGTGACAATTCGTGCTTTGTAAGAATAGCTACTGCAGCAAGAGTTGCGCCAAGTCCAAGTGAACCAGTATCTCCCATAAAAACTTTAGCTGGATGTGTGTTATAAACTAGGAAACCTAATAAACTACCTACTAATATAAAGCAGAATATAGCAATTTCTTGATAACCTTGTATCCAATTACTACCCCATGAAATAATACCAAAAGATAAAAATGCTATCGCGGATAATCCCCCAGCTAAACCATCTTCCCCATCTGTGATATTAACTGCATTAGATGAACCTACCAATAAAAATAATATAAAGAATCCATATGCCCATTTTAAGTCAATATCTAAATTTAGTGAAGTAACTATTAAATGTGTACTTCCTCCATCTTTCATGTAAATATAGAAGAAAACTATTGCAATAATTATTTGAACAATTAATTTTTGTACTACAGTTAATCCATCATTGTGGTGTCTTTTTATCTTTTTTAAGTCATCTGCTAATCCTAGTAAACTATATGAAATAAATACAAATAATATAATTATTAGAGAACTAGTTATTTCTAGTGAACCTCTTATATATAAAAGTAACATCGCTATAATAGTTGGTATTATAAATATTAATCCTCCTATTGTAGGTGTACCTTCTTTTTGTAAGTGTCTTTCAGTTATCATAGTACATACACTTTGTCTAAAGTTTAGTTTTTTTAGTATAGGTAATAAGATTAAACCAGCAAATACTGATAAAAAGAATCCCATCATTAATCCCAAAATAGATTTAGCTAATATAAGCACAAAATCACTCCTCTCACTTTAATTATACATTTATGTAATTAAAATTTCAAATATTTTGGTGTTTCATTAATTAATTTAACATTAACTTTACAAGGGATCCTTCTTTTACTCTTTTACCTGGTTCTGGGTTTGTTATTACTACTGTTTTTCCACTTCCTGTGTATTCTAAATTAAAGCCTGTAAGTAGAGTTTTTGCTTCTTTTAGAGAAAGACCTCTTACGTCTGGAACTGTGACGTACTTTGTTTCATACCAAAAGTATTCTCTTGGCATACCATTTGTTGTGCTTTTTAAGTCATATAAACTAATTATTGAATTAAATATGCTTTTTGCTATGGGAGCAGATGTGGAACCACCATATTGAGTTGCACCTTTTGCTCCGTCAATTGCTATATAAACAACGTATTCTGGGTCGTTTGCAGGTATGAAGCCAATAAATGAAAGAATGTAATTACCTATCATGTATTTACCATCACTTCCTACTTTTTGGGCTGTTCCTGTTTTTCCACCTATTCTATAACCTTCTATGTAAGCATTATGTCCACTTCCATTTGCTACAACACTCTCTAAAGCATATTTTACCATATCACTTGTTTCTTTAGTAATTAAGTTTTTACTTTTTAAAGTAGGAGTTGTTTCTTTAAGAATGGTACCTGTTTCATAATCACTTATGCTTTTTACTACAAATGGTGTATACATGTTTCCATTGTTAACAATAGCACTTACTGCGGTAACTTGTTGAATGGCGGTTACACTTACTCCTTGACCAAAACCAGTTGTAGCAAGTTCTAAAGGTCCCACTTTATCTAATGAAAAGATTATTCCTTTACTTTCTCCATTTAGATCTATTCCTGTTTTTTTACCAAAACCAAATTTGTCTATATAGTTAAAAAGTGTTTCTTTTCCTAGTTTATTTGAAAGTACGACAAAACCTGGATTACAACTATTTTCTACTACTTCAAGAAACGTTTCAAAGCCGTGTCCTCCTGCTTTCCAGCAATGAAGAGTACTACCACCTACTTTTATTCCACCAGTATCATAATATGTATCTTCAAACAAGTTTACTTTTCCTTCATTAAGTGCAGCACTCAATGTAAGAATTTTGAAAGTACCTACCATTTCTATGCGTATTTTACATTTTTAAAAATAGTGAACAAGGGATAAAAATTTATCACTTATTCACTTACAAATAAATACTACTTTAAATACTAAATATCTATCAATATTTTTAATAAATTTATCAATACTTATTTTTACCAATATTTATTTTTACTTCTTTATAGTATACTTCATCAACTTTATCTAATAAATAATTTAAATACTTTATCATTTCATCTTTACTCATTATTTTTAATCTCCTTTACAAATTGATAAAAAGTATTAGGTTTGAGATTTAATAATTCCATTGCTTTACGAGCAGTGATTTTTTTATTTTTCCAAACTTCTACAACACTATCAAAATTTTCAGGTCTACTGATCTTAGGTCTACCGAATTTAACACCATTAGCAAGTGCTATATCAATACCTTGTCTTTGACGAGTTTTTATTTTTTCTCTTTCAGTTTGAGCAACATAGGATAATAAACCTAATATTAAATCATTAATAAAAGTACCTAACAAATCTTTCTTTTGACGAGTATCAAGCAAAGACATATCTAACACAACTATATCTGCTTTTATATTTTTAGTTATGTCTTTCCACTCATTAACTATCATCTCGTAATTTCTACCTAATCTATCAATAGATTGTATAACTAATAAATCATCTTCTCTTAATATATTTTTTAGTAATTGATATTGTTCTCTTTCAAAATCTTTACCACTTTTCTTATCGATATAGATATCTCTATCATCAATACCATAATCTTTAAATGCTTTTAATTGTCTTGCTTCATTCTGATCTTTACTAGATACTCTACCATATCCAAATATTCTACTACTCATAATTACCTTGCTAAATAATTACTTATTTCTCTATATAATCTATCAATAATATTAGCGTCATCAAACACATCAACAGCATCTAAAAGAATACCTTTTTCTCTTAATCCACACATAAATTGCCATACTGCCATTAGAATAGGAAAATCTTTAATATTATTTTCTTCAATAGCATCCATTATAGTATCAATATAATCATTACATACCATAGATATAATTTTTCTTAATTCATTTTCTTTCATTAATATACACCTCCAACAATATTTTATAATCTCATTAGAATATCAGCACTAGAGTATTTGAAAACCTATAAATTCTTTTCAAATATTTGTTAATTAAAAATATGATTTTTTCAAACATAAAAAAACACCCAATATTATTAAATATTAGATGTTTGTAAAAGCGTACTTTTTCAAATATTAAAGAGATTAATTTGATTTATAATAAGTAATAGAACCTATTTCCCAGTTTCCATTAGTATATTTTGGGTTTTTATAAATTATATCATCATCATCAAATGAAATATGTATTTCATTGTTAGCTGTATCAACTACATTTTTATTTCTATATAAATTTCCACCAGGTATCATAGTTGCATTAAATGTACCATCATACTTAATCACAAAATCTTTATAGTTTGAAGTTGTATACGAGCAATTACCATTATTATAAACGACATTTAAAGTTGCACCTTGATATGCTCCATTTAATGAATAGGATTTTGATAATGAGCTTAAATCTATTGTACATATTCCTTTTGGATATAACTTTAAGTAAGCACCAGTATTTGTTATATAGTAAGTGTGATAATCCTTATCAAATTCTTGGATTGTATCTTCTTGTGTAAAAGTAAAATCTTCTTCTTTTACTTTATCACCTTGTAGTACTAATTTAGTAACATTATTATCATATCTAAAATATTTTTCTACATTTTCCTCTTTATTTTTCCCATTATCAATTATTTTTAAAGTATAAGTTAATTTCAAATTTTTATTTTTTTCATCTAATTTTAAATTACAATTACTTATATCAAAAAAATCTGACATTCCTCTCCACTTATATAAACACGAACCCGAACTTAAATTATAAATAATTAATTCCAAACCTGTTTTATCATACCATGTATGGTTAAATTTTTCTTGAAAATCAATTTTCTTCTGTTTTTGTTTTTCTTCTTGTACAATTAATATTGTAAATAAACCAATAACACACATTATAGCTATAACTATAATTAATATTCTCTTTTTTTTATTTTTCATATTATAAAACTCCATTCTTTATTATATTTAGTTATTAAAATACACCTCTAGATAATCTATGTAATTTTTCATAACTGCTTGATATTACCACATTAAAATTTCTATCTTTATATTGCTTGTAAACATTTGCTATTACTTTAATAGATTTAGTTATTACTTTTTCATCAACACTTATAACTATGAATGTAATATCTTTATGGTCTTTAATTTCATCATATGGTATAACACCATCAATTACCTTTATTTCTTTCTTTTTCTTCTTAAACACTACAATTAGATAACTCCTTTCTATCTAACAAACTAATTTATTATAAATTAATATTTACATATCAATTTTTATTGTCCCAAGTGAGCCACCACGATTTTTAGCAACTATTAAATCAATATTTTCGTTTAACTTACTTTTTTTATTATATAAAAATATTATTACATCGGAATCTTGAACTAATGCACCATTTTTTCTTAAATCTATTAAAGTAGGTATATCTTTACTATTTGATGATAATTGTGATATTAACACTACAGGTATATTTAATTCTAATGCTAACGATTTTAATTCTCTTGATATTTCTGATACTTCATTTTTCATATTAATTAGTTGTAGATAATCTATTGCTACTAATGCGATATCTTCTTTTTTATATGTTTTAATAATATTCTCTATATCTAAAATAGATAAATTAGGTGTATCAATAATCTCTATATTATTATTTTTAATTTTTTTAAGTAAACTATTTTGTGAATTTTCAAAATTAAAATATAATATTTTATTGTTTGTTTGTTTAGATACACTATTTACAATATTCAATAGCAAAGTAGATTTCCCAATACCTGGTCTACTAGCAATAGTAATTAATTCTTTATTTTTTAAACTAACCAATTCATCTAAAGCATTAATACCTGTATTTAACATAACTAATTTTCCTTTCTACTGATTTTCTATATTTTATATCTACCATCAAAAATTATCTCAATTTCTTCTTTATTTGAATATATTTTTTGAAATTTGTTGTATATACCATCATCAGAACAAAATGGCATATCATAATATTTAAATTCTCCATCATCAAAAAATAATCCTACACTACATATAGTAATATTATCTAATAAGACGTTTGTTTCTTTTTTATTCATTTTATTCCTATTTATTTTTATTTTAAAATCATTGCAACTATTAAAATCAGCATACTCTCCATTTTTTAAATATTCTATATCTGATGAGATACCCCAAACTCTTAAAAAACTAATATTTTCAATAGGTATATTAATTTCGGTTCTATCATTACTATGTTCATTATAATACATAACTAAAGTTACTGATTTAATTTTTGGATTTTCTTCTACTTTTTTTATAGATAAAATTTGAAATATCTCATTTGTGTTAATATATTCTCTCAATGTTTTATTATCATCAATTAAAACATCTAATTCTTTAAAATTATCATTATCTAAATTGATAATATTACCTCTAATAGTATATTTATTATTAGTTGATAAATTATTGATTATATTTAAATCATCGGTTGCAGGATTTCCAATTAATAGACCAACTAAATTTTTACTTTTCTTTTCATTTTCAAACTCTAAAATAGACACAACAGTATCTTCTAACCCAAAAACTCTATATTTTTTTAAAATCATTGTTAAAATTTTATTTTTTATCACATAATCACTTACTTTCTTCATTTATAACAACTATAAATATTGTATTATAGTTATTTATATATTTTTTTAATTTACCTAGTGTATATTTCAAAGATTTATTTCCAATCTTTAAACTTCTTTTTATTCTAAACATTCTAAAATAATCTATACATACATAATCCGGTTTACTATAGTTAAGATATTTATCTATCCCATCTACTGTAACACTGGGTTTATTAACTATAATAATATTTTTATTATTAAATATTTTAAATTTTTGTTTTAACTCATCTTCAGTATATGAATAATTAAAATATAATATTTTTTTCTTTTTATCTATATCTTCAATTCTTTTTATTATACTTGTAGTTAGCTCATATGCAGTTGATTTTTTTGTAAATATTATTTCATCATCTTTATTTTTAGTTATACTTTTCATTTAAATCACGTCCCACATCAGTATAACCTATTTAAAAAAAGTATACACGTTTAATTATCAATATTAGAGTGCATTTCATTTGATATAAACCAATATTTAGATTTACTATTTTTATTATTCAATAAATTTTCAATTTGTTTTGAATATTCTATATTATTTTTAATAACTTCTAATAATTTCTTTTTTTTCTTCTCTAAATCTTCTTCTAATTCTTTTTTATTTTCATCATTAAATACAAATATAAAATCAAAATTATCTCCGTAATTTATTAGTTGTTTAGGTATATCTATCTCTTTATATTGAGAATTACCTAAAATAAAACCATACCTTAACCCAGGAAATAATTTTTTATGTAGTTGAGCATTATAATTATATACAATAGGTTCATGTAAATTTACTTTATTATATTTTGCTTCAATTATAACTCTTGGCTTTATAAGGTCTTTATTATTATTATCATATTCACCAATAAATAAATCGACATTCCATTTATTAAGGGTTATAGAAGAATTATTTGATAGTTCTTTTACTTTTTCTTCTCTAATTTGTCCCTTAATTTTTTCTTTATAATTTATTTTTAGATTATTTAAATCACAACCATATGGTAAAGCAACTTCTGTTGCAACATAATACTTTTTCCCCGTTTTATTAAGTTCTGTATCAATTAATTTACATATAACATCTTTAACCCATTCTTTTTCAGACACATAGACCACCTCATTTAAAAAATCTGAATATACTTTTCAATAGAGAATGCCACGCTAATTGTGTGGATATTAATTTTATTATACACGCTTAATGATATACTTGTCAATGAAAAGAAATTACAATAGTTCTTTTGAGGAGAGTGAAATATGGAATTAAAATTTAACGATTATGAACCTAAAGATATTATTCGCATTATTAGAGAATGGACTGAAGATACTCAAAAGGACTTTGGTAAAAGTATAGGTAAAAGTGAAAGAACAATACAAGATTATGAATCTGGCAGAAGAAGATATTATGCAGAAACTTTAAAAAAAATTTGTAAAGTATATGATATAAAAATAACTATTGAAAAGAAATAGTTATTTTTTATTTTACATTTTTACACATTAAATTTAATTACTTTAATACAATTCAACATATCTATTGATATATGGGTATTCTTTATTAATATATGTAGGTTTATATAATTGATTAAATTTTGCATAATGGCCAATATAATTACCTGTATAGGACCTATTGATAAATATTATATATTTTTTTAAAATTATTTAATTTAGTTGGTATAGAATAATTATTATATTTTATATCATAATCTAAATTTTTAATCTCATTAAAACTTACATAACCGAACTCACCATATTGTATTTTATAATAACCGAAAAAAGTATAATCATTTTCTTCCCTTTCTCCCTCAGTAATTAACCAATAAATATTTTGGTTAGGTACAAATATTTCTAGTATAACTAATTTATCATCTATACCGTCTTGTGAGTATAAAGGATAATTTTTAAACATTTTATCTAAATCATCTAATGTTAGATTTTTCAAATTATTCATAACTACACCTTATATGCTTTCTATTTTAAAATCATGACTTTTACATTTCGAACAATAACATTTTTTATTATCAATAGCATTTCTTTTTTTAGTTGATAATCTTTGTTGTCGAACTACATTACCGCATCCATCACAAATAATTTTAATTTCATAAGCATTAGGCATTTTTATACCCTCAATATTACGTGTTCTAGTTATCTTATATTCTGTATTATTACTTATTTTATTAGCATACCATTTCCACTTATAATCGTGTCCTTTGGTATCTTTAAATGTATGTAATATTTCATGTATCAATGTTGTTATCATTTCTTTATCATCAACTTCAAATAAGTGTTTACTAACTTCAATAATACAGTTATTATTAATATATTTACAAATACCATGTCTTTTTGTTGCGCGAGGACTAATATCTAATTTAATAACTTTTCTCATTTTCTTTTTAACTTCTTCTCTACCTATAATATCACACACAGTATTCAATGCTAAATTATAATTATTAATTAATCTTTCTTTATTATTTACCATAATATCCCTCTAATCATGATTATCATATAATAGAGAGTGAAATTAGGCACTCAATATAATTAAGGGAATTAGGGAATTATTTTATTATTTTGTATTTAATATGTTAGTTTCCCAATTTTTTATAAATGATAGTTGTTCTTTATTTGGTAGTCTATTATTTTTAATTCTACTTTGAACTACAATATTATCTCTTACTTCAATAGTAACTAATGATTTATCAGTATTAGAAAGTAATCTCATAAAATATAAATCTACTTCGTGATTAGCATATTTCATATTATAAGTACGTACACAATTATTCTGCATACTACTTTCCATGAGTAAATCAGCATAACTAGGGACAGGATACACAATATATTTATTATCTTTATAAATATTATTTTTTAATTCAATATATCTTTTTTCAAGATTTTCTATCATTTCTTTATTTTTAATATCTTCTATCTGTTTAAGTAATGTATCGTGTGCTTCTTTAATATTAGATGGGTAAAGTATTTGTTTATTTTTCATATTTAATTTAAGTTGTTCTGCAAAATCTAAATAGTCTCTATAAATATCTTCATTATCTTTATTTAATCCATTATCTAATGCTTTTAATATATCTAATCTATCAATTAAATCATCAAAACAAGTAAGTGTACTTAATTTTCTAATTATTTTAATATTTTTTTTTCTAATTATTTTTAATACATTTAATTCTTTATAAGTTATATTGTGTTTTATCATAAATGGTAGATAGGTTTTAGGAACACCAAATCTTTTTTCAAATGATCCTTTTATATTAAATTTATCACACTCTTTAGCTAGATTAGTTAAGTTTAATTTCATTAATAATTCATAAGAAGTAGGATTATTAAGTATCTTTTGTAATAACTCTACAATATTATCTTCATTATAGTTAGATAAAGTAGATAGTAAACTACAATAGTAGTATGGAGTATTATTTGTTCTATTCTCAACATTATAAAAATAAATAGTACCTTTAGACCAGTACCATTTTTTGTAATAACTATCATGGAGTCGCCAACTTGTATGTTTACTATAATGGTTAACTGAACAATTGCCTAAGAACATTGTGTACTTATTAGATAATAGTAGATATGTACTTTTTTTATCTATTACTAATCTTTGATATTCGCTTATATGGTGTTTAAATTTAAAATTATTATAATAAGATAATACTTCAAATCCTCTTAAAATAAAATACCCATCTATAAACTCTAATACCCTAAAATCATCACGAAATCTATAATTTTTTAATGTATTAAATCTTACCAATAATTTATTATTACATTTAGGGCAAATGATATAACCTCCAATTGTTGCTGATGCATTAAATTTTTTATGGCAGTTAGTACAATAATACTTATTTTTAATTTTAATAATTAAATTATGATGTGTGTAGATATTTGTTTTTACCCAATTTTTAAGTGAATTATCAAATGTAAATTGATTATCCATAGAAGTAATTAGTTTTCTAATATCTTTTTTTATATAACTCATACTTTACCAATTAGAAAAGAGATAGTTGACCAAAAGTTTCTTTTTCTGGCACTATCTTTTTCTTTTCTTCATTAGTTTTAGTAGGTATTATTATTTTTTTAATTCCTAATTCATCATCAGTTTTAGAAAAATAGTTAATAGCCCACTCATAAACAATTTCATCTTCTACATAACAATATCCATCTTTTGCTTGTTTCTTTGCTTCACTCTTAATATAATCTACCATATTTTTTAGAGTTTTTTCTTCATTTAAATAGTTAGAATCTAAATCATCACGAGTAAGTAGGTAATTTACTATTTTTAATAATGATTTATTTTTTTGTCCTTCAACTAATCTTTTTAATCTTTCTATACCACTCATCTTATAACACCTCTTACCACAATTATAAAATAGAGATTAAGAAATGGACCTATATCTATTAAATAAGTGAGAAAAGTAAATAATTAAGTGGGTTTTATTTCTATTTATCCCTTAAATAATTCATTATATTTATTGGTGTTTTTACCAATTAAGGGAAAAAGTGACAAATCTCTAGTGTTTATTTATATAAATATTATTTTTTTTTTTACATTTTTTATTATTTATTATTTATTTTTTTATTTTTTTGTTTATAAAAAAAATCACTTTCTCCCTAAATAATAAAAATAATGTTGGATTACAACAAAAAAAATAAGTGATAAATTAAAAAATTTTATCACTTAAAAATCACTTTCTCCCTTAATCTAAATATTCAAACAACTCTAATTTATCTATTGCAGCTTGCTTACGATTATTATCCACATAAAAATCTAATAACCACGAAACATATTCTTTTTTAGTTAATATTTCTTTTTTCAATTTATGCTCTCTTTCATACCTATCATATTCATCTTGTCTACTATTATATGTGAATGATCTAACTCTATTTTCTAAACTTGAAATTTTTGATAACTCTCCATATTTCTTTTTTATATAACTACCATATTCTGCACAAGTTTTATCATCTTTATATTTCCTACCACATCTTTTTTGTGCTCCAGTCTCAGTTATAAAATATTGTTTACACAATTCACAAGGTCTTAATATGAAACCAACTTGAAATAGAAATACCATATCTAAAAAAGCATGAATTAATTCTACATCATTACCTACTATAACTTCATAACCTTGTACATCTTCTATATATAAGTCCATATTTTTTTTAGAATAAATATTTTGTAGGTTTTTACATAAATTTTTTAAATCATTAGTAGATTTTACAAATCTTGCTTTTTTTATTTTTTTTCTTCCTGTTTTTCCTTTTTTATTATACTCATTTTCATTATAAGGAATAACATTACCCAATCCATCATTTACATAAAAAATTGTTTTCCCATTTCTTCTATCTGTTGTTCTACTATCAACTTTTCCAAAATCAAAGATAGGAATAGAAATATTTTGTTTTGGTTCTATAAAAACATCTTGACCATCATCATAATAATTATACATATTTTTATCTTTATAAAATTCCCACTTATTTTTATTTATATAACCATCATTTTTTATATTCTCAAATATATGCTCTAAATATTTTATACCTTCTTCACTTAAATTATCAAATAACGCATATTGTATATCAAAACAATATGTATTTTCTTTCGGATTATAAATATTATCTAATTTATTTATTTTATTATTATTATCTTTTATAACACATAAATGATAATATTTATCATCACCTATAAATTTAATTTCTATACAATGTAAAACCATAAAAACAAACTCCTTTTCGGTTTAGAAAAAAAAATAATTTCTGTAACTATTATACCATAAAAAAAGCTGATATTCTTATATCACAACTTGCAAAGAAATTTTAAATTTATTACTCCTTCAATTTCTTCGCTAGTTGTTGGAAAGGAAGTGATAACTTAATCATTTAAAAACTTATCCTTACACCATTTCGTTAAATTAGATATTCCAAGATAAATAATATATCATAAAATTAAATTCACGATTTTTGTTAGTCTAATCACTTATCAATCTAAACAGTGATATCTTTATTTATCTTGGTTATAATCTACGAGATGATTGTTAAAAGAATATTAAATTTATTTAGATTACTTTCAAAAATAGAAAAGGAGAAAAAAATGAGTGATTTAAAATTTAAAGTTATGGTTGATCCAATAGGATACGACCACAAGCCAACAACAGAAGAAGTATTACAAATTCAAATACGATTAAGAGATGAATCTTGTATTAAAGAATTATCGTTAGAAGAAATACTTGATTATTTTGGTACAGGACACACAATTGTTTTTGGTGTATTTAAAGGTGGTGCTAAATATTCGAATTTTATTAGTCAACAACTTATAGGATTAGATTATGATAACGATATAAAAAAGAACAAAAAAAATAATTATGAAATATTACCTTTAGAACAAGCAGTATCAAATTTGAGGGATAAAGGGATAAGGGTAAAAGCCTTTTACAATACTTTTCATAATACTGATAATATACCTAAATATAGGTTAATATTAGCATTATCTGAACCTGTAACAGACATTAAAACTATGAAATTTATCTTAAACACATTAAACAACGAAATTAAACAATCGGATAATGCTTGTACAAATCCAAATAGATTATTCTATGGGACAGATTCCAAAACACAAAAAGTAGCCATTCTTGATGCAGAGGCTACCATTAACATAGATGATATTATTAGGTTAGACGCAAATAACACTAATAACATATCTACAATTAATTATACGGCAGATAATGATTTAATACAACTAATAAAAAATTTTGATTTATTAGGATATATGCAACAAGAAAATGAAATATCTCATACATCTGGTGATATAACTTATTTTAAAAATTGTTGTATATGTGGACATTATGACTGTTTAAGATATTACAAAACAACCAATTCATTTTATTGTTTTGGATCAAATGGTTGTCAAGGTGGTAGTATTATTGATTATCTTATGATAACAAAAATATTGGATAGGTTTGAGGCTACAAAATATTTCTTATATAAAATATTAAAATTACAAAAAAAACAGCCAGCTAATGATAATTATTTAGAGATTGTAAAACAACAGTTAAAAGATAATGTTATTCAATTAAGAAATGATATTAAAGATTTACCATGGGTAATATCATATACAAATAAAAAAGGGATATTAATTGAAGAAATAGATTGCCCAAAGTTATATGATTTCATTAAAAAAAATATGTACTATATTTTTGTCAGAAGTCATGCAAAAGGCGGTGTATTAAGATATTTCTATATAGATGGTTATTATAAATTAGTAAGCGATGATGAGGTAAAAGGTTTTATAAAATCTTTAATTCCTCTACCACTTTATAAATCATCTAGAATAAATGAAGTATTTAATCTCTTATGTACTGATTTAAATTTTATTGATATTAATATGCTGAATGCTAATGAGAATATCATAAATTTTGAAAACGGTTGTTTAGATATTAAAACTGGTAAATTAGGTCCACATAGTCCTGATAATTTATCGACAATAAAAATTCATTGTAATTATGTTGAAGATGCAGTTGCACCAACAACACATTACTTTGATAATTACCTTAATGATTTAACAAAAGGTAATAAAGAAATTCAAAAACTTATAATACAAGGAATTGGTGTTGTAATTTCTAATATTAAAGGTTAGAGATTTAAAAAAGGATTTGTGATGTACGGAAAAGGCGACGTAGGAAAATCACAAATAAAAGAATTTCAAGCAGAAATGATTGGTAGAGAAAACACATGCAATATAGATTTAAAAGAATTAGAAACTACATTTGGCAAATTTGAGATATTAAATAAAAGATTAGTTGGACACAATGATATGTCTTTTATGAGTATTCCAGAAGTTTCAGTATTTAAACAAGCATGTGCTGGTGATCAGATTCATGCACAACCAAAAGGACAACAAGCAATTAATTTTGTATTTAACGGAGTACTTTGGTTTTGTGCTAATGAATTACCAAAATTTTCTGGCGATCGTGGACAACATGTTTACGATAGAATTATCCCAATAAAATGTGATAACTATATTCCACCAGAAAAAAGAGATAAACATTTAGTAGAACATTTAATGGAAGAAGCAGAATATGTATGCTCTATTGCTATTAAGGCTTTAAAAGAAGTTATAGCTAATAATTATACATATTCAATACCAGAAATATGTGAACATTGGAAAGAAGAATATAAAATTAGTAACCATTCATTCTTACGTTTTATGGATGAATGTGTCATTGAAAGAACCGGACACGGAATAGATGACGAGTGCACTTGTAGAAAACTATATGATGTATACAGAGAATGGTGCAAAATTAATAACAATAAAGGTTATCACGAAACTAAGGGTGAAGTCTTTAAAATTTTAGAAAATATGGGTAAAGGTGAAAGAATAAAAACTAATGGTGGTTACTGGTATTTTAAAGATATTACTTTAAGCGATGACACTAAAAAAGAATACGCATATATCTACGGTTCAGAAAACAAATATAATTTTTCTGATGATGATTATACACCAGAAGATTTAGATATGAGTGAATTATTAGATGAAGATTTACCATTTTAGGTAGATAAATTAAATTACATTTACTTGCACTACTCTAGTGGTGCAAGTAGATAAAATTAAAAAAATAATTGAAGAAAGAAGGAATTAACGATGATTAGATTAATAGGTGAAGATTTAAAAAATAATTTAGAAAAAATAGAAAGCGAGTTACATATGACTTTGAATGATGATGAAAAAGGACTTTTATTATTTCTTAATGAATGTATGGAATATGTAATGAAAGAAAAACCAAATGATGATTATGCATATAACGAGATATATTCAGTATATACAAATTGGTGTCAAGATAAAGAAATTAAATCAATAATTGATAAAGAAGAATTTAGTAATTGGTTTGATTATAACGAAATAAGCGAAAGTGATGTTAATAGTAATAAAATGTATAAATATTTAGTGCTAACCGAAAAAGCAAAAAAAAATGTATTTGAAAGAAGATGGTTTTAAATTATGGTTAGATACTAAAATAAAAGAATTAAAAAAAAGCAAAATTATTAACAATAAAGGAAAAAAGGACGAAGAGGTAACTATATATTTAAAAGTAGATGGTTATGATATGGATTACAATCATGCTGGTGAAGAATTACTACATATTTTTGCATATTGTAATAATAAAGGATATGAGATGCGAGATGTAATTTGTGATTTTATTCCATATGCTAGGTCTAATGCTGATTATAAATGTCATGAATATGAACGATTATTGTGGTTAATTGATGATGCTTGTACTAATAGAATAGTTACAACTAATATACAATCATTAACTAGCGACCATATTTTCTTCAAAAAATTCGTAGAATCATTAGAAGAAACTGAATGTAGTTTAGAATTAATATATGATAATATTCAAATTTAAGAGTAGATAAAAATCTACAATTTAAATTAGTATTAATTATATTAACTACTCATAAAATTAATTAGTAAGAAAGGATAAAATTATATGAATATTAATAAAATCACAGAAGTAAAATTTAAAATAATTATCAATAATAATCTATATAAAAAGAAAGTTATTGATGAAAATACATTCTCAAAAGCAAATGAAAAATTATTAAGACTATTAAAAACTTTTCAAACTGCTTAATTAAATAACTCTAATGAAAGGAGGAAGATTATGTCTTATGATGAAATTATAAAAACAATAGCTCGTGGAGAAAAGATTTATAATCTTCCTCTTAGAGTTACTTATTATTGTAGAGTATCTACTGATAGTGATGTTCAATTAAATTCATTAGATAATCAAATCGACTACTATATTAATTTTATAAAATCAAAATCTAATTGGACTTTTGTTAATGGTTATATTGAAGAAGGTGTTACTGGTGTAAGAGTAGATAAACGTACAAGTTTTAAACGAATGATTAGAGATGCCAAATTAAATAAATTTGATTTAATTATTACAAAAGAGGTATCAAGATTTGCTCGTGATTTAGAAGATAGTATCCATTATATTAGAGAATTAAAATCATGTGGTGTTGGTGTATTTTTTGAAAACCAAAATCTAAATACATTTGATGAAAACTCTGAATTAATTTTAAATATAATGTTTAATTTAGCGCAAGATGAATCAAGAAAATTATCTAGCAGAGTAAAATTCGGTCATAGACAAGCAGTAAAAAAAGGACATGTTCTAGGATCAAGTAATATTACTGGTTATAAAAAAGAAAAATGTAAATTAGTTATTATTGAAGAAGAAGCAACTTTTATAAAAAAAATATTTGAACTCTATGCAACAGGAGAATATGGTTTTCATAAACTTGCTAAAAAATTAAGTGAATTAGGTTATTATAATAAAAAAGGAAGATTATATGATAAAGACTCTTTAAAACGTATGATATCTAATCCAAAATATAAAGGTTTTTATAGGGCGCATACTTATGAAATTATGGATTATAGAACTAAAAGAAGAAAAACTATACCATTAGAAGAACAAGTTATTTATAAGTGTGAAAATAATGAAATACCCCCTATCGTTTCTGAAGAACTATGGGATAAAGCAAATGAGATATTAAAGACACGAACTGAAAGCTATCAAAATAATAATTATTGGTCTGGTGGTTTAAAATATCCTTTTAGTTCTAAAATATATTGTAAAGAACATAATACTAATTTTCAACGTTCACACGGAAGCAGAAAAAAAAATAGGCCTACTTGGAGTTGTGGTTTATATTTACAATATAGAGTTGATGCGTGTTCATCACCTATTATAGCCGAAAAAGATTTATACAATATAATGAACAATATAATGAAAAAAATAATACCTCAAAAAAATAAAATAGTTGAAGATATGTTAGAGTTATATAAAAATATTGATAAAACTAATCAATATGATGTAGAACTTGGTAATGTAGAAAAAGATATAAAAATTATTGAAGATAAAAAAACGTTAGCACTCGATTTAGTATTTAGTGGTGAATTAAAACGTAATGAATTGAAAATACAATTTGAACATTATGAAGAAAAAATAAATAATTTAAATAAGAAAAAGCAAGAAATTCTCAAACAAAAAGAAATATTAAATGAAAGTTATGATAATATTGATAAAATGTCTAAATCCATACAAGAAGAAATAGATGGTGGTTCACTAGAAGAATTTATAAGAAATTTTGTAGAAGAAATAATTGTATCTAAAATTGATGATGACCGATATAATATTAAATTAGATATATTCTTAAATTTATTTGGTGATGAAAAACCACGTATTAAAGGTGCTAGACATATAAATGGTGCTACTGCTGATGAAATATTATATTTAGAAAATCAAATATGTTCTTCTATTGAAGAATTAAGAGCAGATTGTAAAAAAAATAACTTTACTTATAATGTATATATTGAAACATTATAGTAAAGTTTTTTAATTTTTATGATATATATGATATAATTTATATAATATTTCAGCTTTATTAAATCCTTATAAATACTGGTCACTATATGGTATGTACGTTCTTGAAAGTACTTCCTGGTTCATAACTACTCCAAATTGGTAAGTTTCTATTAATCGTTTCTATACTGTAGGCTTGATAGTTAGTTGGGTCAAAGTTAGGTCTACTACTCATTGCAAGTATTTCACCTGTTTTAGGATTCATTACTATTCCAATAGCACCTTCCATATTGTATTTAGTACTAGCATTATTTAGTTCACTTTCTAAAGCTAATTGTAAGTCTAAATCAATTGTTAAGTTTATATCCATTCCATTAGTAGGACTTTCATATATTTCAGCCATACTTAGTCTTTTACCTTTACCATCTGAAAAGTATTTAATGCTTCCAGGAGTACCTGTTAGGTATTCGTCATATAAGAGTTCTAATCCACTTAAACCTTGGTTATCTATTCCAACATATCCAATTACATGAGATAATACTTCTTTATATGGATAACTTCTTTTACTTTCTTTAAGTAAGTAAACTCCATCAATATGTAAATCATTTATTTTACTAGATATTTCATAACTTAAATTTCTTCCTTCAGGATGTACTCTTTCAATAGATGTTTTTTTACTAACATGTTTATACATTTCTTCATAACTAACACCTATTATTTCACTTAGTTTTTTTGAAGTGTATTCTTTATCAACTATTTGATTTGGTACTAAAATCAGACTTGAAGTTGTGATGTTTCCAGCAATTACTTTTCCATTTCTATCCAGTATTCTACCCCTATCGGCTCCGACTGGAAGGTTTCTACTCCATAAACTATTTGCTAAGGTGTTTAATTTTTTATATTCTATTACTTGTATATAAAATACTTTTATTACAACTAATAAAAAAATAAGTGTTACTATTAAAAATATTATTTTTATTCTACTATTTTGTATACTTTGAAACATATTGTTCACCAATTAAGTATATGTTATAAAGTTAATTTTATTATTTAGTTGGTATTTTATTTTGAAATAATATTACTTACTACATAAGTTATAAGTATTAAGTTTTTATTACCAAAATTTGGTAAAAGGTACTTATTGACTACATAATTTTATACGTTTTTATGAGAAAATTATTGTAGGTGGTTTTTATGTCATACACATATAAAGAGTTTGATTTTAATAAAGATATCAAGAGAATTATATCTTTAAATATAAGAAAGTATAGAAAATTAAAAGGATATACTCAAGAAGAGTTAGCACTTTATACTGACAGAAGTTTTGAGTTTATTAGAAGACTTGAAAGTGAGAAAGGTAAACGAGGTTGTTCTATTGAAACACTTTATAGAATTGCAACTGTTTTAGAGATATCTATGGATAAACTCTTTGAAGAAAATGTTAAAGAAGAAAAAGTAACTAATCGCTAGTTACTTTTTATAATAGTAATTTTTTAATTCTGTATCATTTATTTTTATTTTTTTATTGTTTAGCCATGAAATATTTGTGTCTTTTTCACTGGATGTATAAATTTTGTATGCATTTAGTGTTTCGTTATTATATAAAAACACTACTGTGCTCCATTTATTGTTACTCATATAACGGTATGAATTTAATCTATATACTTTATCTGGAGATTTCACTGTTTTTACTAAATAGCCTTGGGGTTTACTAGAATTAATTAATAATTCATTTAAATAAAGCATTAACATTACAACTATTAAAGTTATTACAGTTGAAACAATTATAAATTTGGTTTTCTTTTTCATATCATTACCTCTTATCTATAATATAATTTTATCATACTTTTTTATTTATTCAAAATATATTTTTAAAAATTTACTTTATTTTTCATAATTTTTTATTATATTTTTGTCTTTATGAGGTTCATATCTAAGTAAGTCATTAAAATCAAGTTGTCTTAATGCTTCGTAAACCATTACTGCTACTGAGTTACTTACGTTTAATGCACGCACGTTAGAAGTCATAGGTATTCTCATGCAATTATCTAAGTGGTCTTTTAGTATGTCTAAAGGAATTCCAGTACTTTCTTTTCCAAAGAAGAAATAGATGTTTTCATCTTTCTTTGAATAGTCGAAACTAGTATGTGGCTTAGTACCATATCTTGTTAGAAAGTAGAAAGTCCCTTTGTTTTTGCTAAAGAAGTCATCAATGTTTTCGTAAACTGTATAATCGCACTTGTCTATATAATTTACTCCACTTCTTTTAACATATTTATCTTCTAAACTAAAACCTAATGGTTTAATTAGGTGTAACTTTGTATCAGTTGCAACACAAGTTCTCATAATATTTCCAGTGTTTGCCGGTATTTCTGGTTCATATAAAACTACATTTAGCATATTACACTTCCTTTTCTATCTTTTATTGATTTCTTCATTAACAATTTTATTAACTATACTAGGATTAGCCTTTCCTCCACTTTTCTTTAATACTTGTCCAACAAAGAAACCTAATATATTAGTTTTACCACTTTTATAAGTAGCAAGTTGATTAGGGTTTTCATCAATTACTTCATTAACCATATCTCTAATAGCATCTTCATCACTTACTTGTTCCATACCTTTTTCTTTAACTATTTCACTAGGAGTTTTTTCTTCTTTAAAAACATAATTAAATACTTGTTTAGCCTGTTCACTACTTATTTTTCCTTCACTTACCATATTAATTAAACTAGCAAGCATTTCTGGACTCATAAATATTTCATGAATACTTTTCTTTTCTTCATTTAAGTAACCCATTAATTTACCAGTAATCCAGTTACTAGCCATAGTAGGATTAACATTTAACTCTAACATTTTTTCAAAATAATCACTTATACTTTTATCTCTTACTATAGTTTTAGCCTCTTTTTTATTTATTCCTAAAAGAATATATTTATTCATTCTACTAATAGGTAATTCTGGAATACTTTTTCTAATATCACTCAAAAACTCATCAGTTAGTTTTACTCTTGGTATATTAGGTTCAACATAGTATTTATAATCAATTGCATCTACTTTATCTCTCATAGAAACAGTTTTCTTTTCAGTATCTACCCATCTACGAGTTTCTTGTTTTATTATTCCACCACTAGTTAATACTTCTGTTTGTCTTTTTATTTCTGCTTCTATTACTTCTTTAACACTATTAAATGAGTTAATATTTTTTATTTCAGCTCTTGTTCCTAAAACATTACTACCAATTTCTTTCATACTTATATTAACATCTACTCTTAACTGACCTTTTTCATTAGAGGCTTCACTTATACCAATATATTTTATAATATCTCTTAAATTTTCTAGAAATTCTATTGTATCATCTATTCCAGTAAACACTGGTTCAGTAACTATTTCAATTAAAGGTACTCCTGCACGATTATAATCTATTAAACTATATGTAGTTTCATGTGTCATTGAAGCAGAGTCTTCTTCTAAGTGTATTTGATGTATAAAACATCTTTTATTACTTCCATTAACTTCTATATCAATATAACCATTTTTTCCAAAAGGTTTAGTCATTTGTGTTATTTGATATCCTTTAGGTAAGTCAGCATAATAATAGTTTTTTCTATCAAACAATACTTCATCTGGTACTTCAGAGTTTAAAGCAAGTGCTAGTTTTAAACATTTTCTAACTCCTTCTATATTAGGCCTAGGTAATGTACCAGGAAAAGCTAAATCTATTACACTTATATTAGTATTAGGAATAGTTGTATAAAAGTTATTACTTCCAGAAAACATCTTACTTTTTGTATTTAATTCACAATGTATTTCAAGTCCAATAGTTGGTTCTAATTTCATAGTTCACCTCCACTTATTATGTCTTTATAGTTCATAGTACTTTCTATAGAATAAGCAATACTTAAACATTTTAAGTCTTCTTTTTGTTTACAAGTAATTGATAAACCTGTTGGCATATTATTTACAAAACCATTTGGAATACTTATACTAGGATATCCTCCAAAGTTACCTATACATAAATGGTTTTCAAGAAGCAAGTATTCACTACTTAATTTATCAGGTTCTGTTTCGGGATTAATTTTAGGTGCAATACTTCCACTTGTTGGAAGTATCAAAGCATCATATGTATTAAATAATTCATTTATTTTAGTAACTATCATATTCCTAGCTCTAGAAGCATTTTTAAATAATCTATCTTGATTTTCTCTTTCCAAAACATAACTACCTATTATAAATCTTCTCTTAATCATTTCAGCAAATCCTTTAGTTCTAGTATTCATCATTATTTCTTCAGGAGTACTTCCTTCCATTCTATTACCAAAGATGAAACCAGTTAAGTTACTATTGTTACTTGTACTTTCTGCACAACTTATTATAAAGTATATTGGATATATACATTCAAGAAGTTTTTTATCTATACTACACTCACTTACACTAGCACCTCTTGACCTCATATCTTCTACCTGTTTATAGAATATATCTAATATTTCTAAAGTTTCAGGACTATTTTGATATAAACTTTTGTCTACTATTTCTTTAATATAGAAGAATTTCTTACCTTTTAAGTCATTAGTTAGGTTTTCACTATAACTAATATTATCACTCTCTAGTGTAGTCATATCCATCTCATCTTTTCCTTTTAATATGTCTGTTACAGTTGCCACATCTTTTACATTTCTTGCAAATATTCCTACATGATCTAAACTACTTGCAAAAGGAAATAACCCATATCTACTAATACGTCCATATGTTGGTTTAAAACCTACTACACCACAGTAACTAGCAGGTTTTCTTACTGAGTCACCTGTATCACTTCCTATACTAAATGGAACAATACCACGCGAAACTACAACTGCACTTCCTGCGCTTGAGCCTCCACTTATTCTAGTTGGATCCCATGGATTTCTTACTATTCCTGTGTGTCCAGTAAGTCCACTTCCTCCCATCGCTAACTCGTCTAGTACAGTTTTTCCAACCAAGACAGCACCAGCATTTTTAAGCTTTTTATAAACAGTACTATCATATGGTGGAATGTAATCTTTTAGTATATTACTTGAACCAGTTGTAAGTATTCCTTTTGTACTAAAATTATCTTTAAGTGCATAAGGTACTCCATTAATTAAACTATCACTTAGAATATGTTCATATTTATCCATAATTGTAACGTAAGGATTCAACTCTTCCATAACACTTTTTGACTTATAAACTGCATCTTTAAATAAATCTTCACTACTTACATTATTTTTCATTTTTTCTAAACATTCTTCTATATTCATTATTCCACCACCTTTGGAAGTTTAACTCTGTTACTCATTTTATCTTTAGCATTACTAAGTGCATCATCTACACTTAAACTCATATCTACTTCATCACTTCTTAAATAAGCATTATCTAAAGGAAAAGGATGAGTCATCACTTCATAGTTATTTAGCCCTTCTATTTCTCCAATTTTATCTACTTGTTTAAAAAGAATTTCAAACTCACTTTGTAAAGTAACATATTCATCTTCTTCCATAGTAAATTCTAACTTTTTAGCATAATCTTTTAATTTTTCTATACTAATCATTATATCAACTCACTTTCATACATTTAAATAATACCATAGTTAAGGAAAAATATAAAGAAAAAAAGCAAATATTTTGCTTTTAAAACTTTAATTTCTTATAAATTTTATATATAAAAAATGTTTACATATTACTTATCATTAATATAACAAGTATATTTATTATTCTAAACCATAAACACACTTGTTATATAAAAATTCTATTATCTTAATATCTACTCCAGTAGTATAATATTCTGTTAAAAGTTTGTTAAATTCTAATAAATCATCATCCTTAACTAAAATTATACCCTTACCATTCATAATCATTATTTTATTAGCAATAATCATACTTGTTCTTTTATTACCATCTCAAAATAATTGATTTCTCATACCATAAAGCATATATTTAATACTTCTTAATGTTATATCTGGAATTTCTAATATTTTTTTAATATCTTCTTTAACTACGTTCTCTTCTGGAATTTTAGGAATGTAGTCAGTGCCAGAAATACCTACATTACCTGTTCTTAATTCTCCCCAAGATAATGACTCGTTTCTACTTACATACGAATTTACTTTTAATATAAAGTCTAAAGTGACTTTTTCTTTTATATTATCAAGTACATACTTCCAAGCACCCTTTAAATTTAGTATTGTGTTTATATCACTCGCATTAACATTTGGAACATTTACTCCATCTAAAATAGTTTGAATTTCAGGAAATGTAACATTTAAACCTTCTATTTTTGCTCCCATATAAATAAATGAAACAAGTTGTTTTTTTGCTATAAATACATTTTCTTCTAAAGTTAAGTTAAATTTATCTTTCATATAATCACTTTCCTTTGTATTAATTTTATCATTTTTTTCAAAAAAAGAAACCTAAAGTAAATCATTATCTAGGTTTTCTTCATTTAAATCAATTTTAATTATATTTTTTATAGCTTCATCTAGTAAACTTTCATCCATCTTTTCTTCTTCGCTTCTTGCAACATCTAGTCTTGGGTTTATTACTGGATGAGGTGGCACAAATACAGTACAGCAGTCAATGTAAGGAAGTATGCTTATATCATAACTACCTATTTTTCTAGCTATATCCATTATCTCTAACTTATCAAAACTTGCAAGTGGTCTAATTATAGGATAATTTGTTACATCATTTACTACTTTCATACTAGTTAATGTTTGACTTGCTACTTGACCAATACTTTCCCCGTTTACTATCGCATTAGCATTTCTCATTTTTGCAACTTTTGTAGCAATTTTATACATTTGCCTTCTCATCATAGTAATCATGTAATCACCTTTCATTTCTTTATAAATAGTTTCTTGAATTTTAGTAAAAGGTACAACTAATAATTTTCCAGTATTCCCATAACTCTTAAGTATTTTAGCAAGGCTAATTACTTTATCTCTTGCTTCTAAACTTGTATGAGGTAAACTTTCAAAATAAAGAAAATCTAACTTAACTCCCCTTTTCATAGTTAAGAAACCAGCAACAACTGAGTCAATTCCGCCACTTAACATAAGAAGTGCTTTGCCTAGAGTACCTGTAGGATAGCCACCCATTCCAGGTATTCCACTAGAATATAAATAAACCCCTTCTCTTCTTATTTCAATATTAACTATAGTATCAGGCTCATGCACATCCACTTTTAAGTTAGGAACATTTTTAAGTAAATAAGCACCAACCATTCTAGATAACTCCATACTATTAATTGGATACATTTTATCACTTCTATTAGTAATAACTTTAAATGCACTTCCTTCTTTAATCAAAGTCTTACTAATATTCTCAATATTTTCTAAACTAGCGTCTTCTGTAAACACACACCTTACTATTTCGTGAATACCAAAAACTTTACTAAGCTTGTTAATACTACTTTCTATATCACTAACATATATAAACATTCTATAGTAGTCTTTCTTAATAGTTGGATTTAACCCATCTAAACAAGATAACACATTCTTTTCTAAAGTATTTATAAAGAAATTTCTATTATCTTTTTTAGTAGTTAACTCTGCATATTTAATCATTATTACTTCTTTCATACATTTACTCCTTTAATAGTAACTCTTTATATGTTTTATGAAAACTTACTATAAATTTATTTATTTCTTCTTTTGTAGTCAAATGACTTATACTTATTCTTATACTAGTAGAATTTACTTCTTTATCACTAGTTATATGTTTTAGTATGCTAGATGGTTCGTTACTTGAACAAGCTGTAGTAGTACTTATATATATTCCATCTTTTTCTATAGCCCTTACAAAAGTTTCACTCTTTATCTTTTTAAGACTTAAATTAAATATTTGAGGAACACATATATTATTAGAGTTTATGTTAACTGGTAAGTCACTAAGTCCTTCTTTTAACATAGTGTTTAACTCTTCACATTTCTTTATGTTCTCATCTAAACTTTCAATAGCAAGCCTTACTGCTTTACTAAAACTTACGATTAAAGGAAGTGCTGGTGTTCCGCCCCTATAAGGACAATTATCAGTTAAACCATATATTAATGGAATTATTTCTATTCCATTCTTTTTATAAAGTAAACCAATTCCCTTTGGAGCATATATTTTATGACTAGACATACTAGCCAAATCAACATCATTTAAGTTAACATGAATTTTACCAAGTGCTTGAGTCATATCACTATGGAACACTACTTTACTATTCTTTTTATTAATAATTTGTCTTATAGTTTTTAGTGGAGCCTTAAATCCAACTTCACTATTTACTGCACATATACTTACTAATATAGTATCTTCTCTTATTAAACTTTCTAAATGTTTTAAGTCAATACTTCCATCACTATTTAAGTTAACATAACTAATTTCATAGCCCAAACTACTTAAATAATCCATATTTTCTACTACACTTTTGTGTTCATAATAACTTGTTATTATGTGTTTCCCTCGGTTAGCATATTTGAATGCTATTCCTTTAATTGCAGTACTATTACTTTCACTAGCGCCACTTGTATAAATTATCTCATTAAAGTTACATCCTAGCATATTAGCAATTTGTTTAGTAGCTTTCATCATTAATTCTTTACTTTTAACACCTAAATTATGTATTGAGTTAGCATTAGCTATATACTCTGTAGTTGTTTTAACGTAACTATCTAGTACACTATCATTTACTGGTGTTGTTGCACTATAGTCTAAATATATCATACTATACCTCCTGGATAACTGTTAAAATAACTGGTTTGCTTTCTGTTAACTTATATAAATAATTACCCACATCTTCTCTAACATCAGTTCTTATTTTAGCATAATCTGCATATTTTCCATTAACATTATTTTTAATAATCTCTAAACTTCTTTTCTTAATTTCATCTATCAAATTATTATTATCTTTATCAAAAATAACACCCCTTGATAAAATTTCAGGTCCATTCTTAATATTCTTAGTCTTTTTATCAACAGTTGCAGATATAACAATTAATCCATTTTTACCAAGCATTTCTCTATCTTTTAAAACTAACTCACCAACATCATTAGTACTTTTACCATCTATTAAAACATCATCTACTTGTATATGTTTAAAATCATTAGATAATTCTCCATCGATAAATGTTACTATGTCTCCATTTTCTTTAAGTAGTATATTTTCTTTAGGCATACCTACAGATAAAGCAAGTTTAGCATTACCTACTTGATAACGATATTCTCCTTTTATAGGCATATAGTATTTAGGATTAAATATTTTTACCATAAGCATTAAATCTTGACTAGAAGCATGAAGTCTTACACTTTTAGATTTTGGTACATCATATATTTTAACTCCATGCATTGCAATATCATTTTTTATTCTAACACTAGTTAATTCTTGTGCTTCATAAGATGGGTCTGCAAAACATATTGAGTCAGTATTTTCTAAAGTTACATATTTATCATATCCATTAACTATTCTACTTAAGTTATAATAAGGTGTTTCTCTATCATTATTAACAAGTATTACTGAATCACTATCTTTTAAGTTTCTTAAGTCACCTATTACACCTGGTAGTACATGTAAGTATCCCTCTTTAATAGCCATATCAATAACTGTTTGTAAGTATTTTCCCATTATAACTACTTTTCTATTAGTACCTTTTATAGCATCAAATATATTTTGAATAGTTAATAAATGTAGTGATAATATACTAAATATAATTCTTCCTTCACTTTTTTCAACTGCATCTTTAAAGTATTTATCTAGTTTATGATTAGGACTAGTGAATCCTTGTTTTTCACTAAATACACTTTCGTTCATTAAAAGAAGTACACCTTGTTTACCAATATATGCTAGTTTACCTAAATCCATATCATATTTATCTTTCATAGTACTATCTATTACAAAGTCAGTCATATATACAATAGCGCCATTTGGAGTATTAATACTAAAACCAACACTCTCTGGCACACTATGACTTACACTAAAAGGAAATACACTAAACTCTTTAAAATCTATTTTTCTATGAGGTTTAATAATATGCATATTTTTAACTTTTACTTCACTTTCTAATGCTTCTATTTCTATAATTTTAGAAGTATAATTAGTAGCAAATATATGTAAGTCAGGTATTACTTTTAATAAGTCTGTTACTGCACCCATGTTTTCATAATGAGCATGACTTATAAATAGCCCCACTATTCTTTTTTTATTTTCTATTAAATAACTAAAGTCAGGTATAACATAATCTACTCCTAACATTTTTTCATTAGCATATTTAAGTCCTGCATCAAAAAGTAATATTCTACCATTTATTTCAACCACATATAAATTTTTACCATTTTCATTTAATCCACCCAAACTAAAAACTTTTATTTTATTCATAAAAACGCCTCCTTCATATATAAACATAAATAAAATTAAAATAATAGTTGTTTACGTCCATATAAATATACCACAAAATCCCTCTTAAGTCAATAAAAAACCACTGTTTTACAGTAGTTTATTTTGTACTATTTGTTTTTTTATATTAGAATTATCTTTCATATAATTTGTAATTATTTTATTTTTATCTATATTTCATCATCTACTCTGTAAGTTTTAATCCATTATTAAAACTACTTTCCATAAGTGTATTCATATTTAGTTAATACTTTAACATATTTATCATTTAACATTTCTTCAATAGTTCTACCTGCTTTACTTTCTAACTCTTCTAATGTTACATAATTATCTAATTTTAAGTTAGATTCTAAACTAAAGTAAGCACGATACCTTTTATGCATATCAGTTATCTGTTCTCTGTAAGCCATATTTTCATTATTTAAATATGAAGTAGTACTAAATCTAGACCAATTAGTATAAATCATTAAGTCTTCATCTTTATATTTATATTGGTAATTAGGTAAACTAGTATAACCTGAATATATTCTTTCTACTCCATTATACCATTTCCACATAGAGTCAACATAACTATACATAAGTACAGTAGTTTTTTCTTTTTTATTATATTTTTCTCTTAATTCATCATCATTTATTCTGGGAACATATTTACCTTCATTATAATAAACTTTATTACCATCTTCATCTTCATAATAAAATTTATATCCAGTTTGAGTACTTATCTTTCTGTAACTTTTTTCTTCAGGATAATTAGTTGACCATTCAGTTTGCTCTCCTTGTATCTCAGTCTTTCTATCTTTATTAGCATATCCACTTGGTTGTTCACTTGAAAAACCTGAGTATTGACTATTTTGATTTATATACCATTTCCATTTTTTATCTCTATATTTATAATATTCTTTTTCTTCTACTTCCCAACTTAAGATATTTGCTGCCTCACTAACTTTTGGTAATTTTTTTAAATCAAGTGGTAATAGTACTTTATAAGTTTTATCTTCTTTGGTATTAATTTTTGAACTTTCAATAAAATCTGACCAAGGAGTATAGTTATAACTTACATCAACAAAATTATATTTAGTAGTTACATCAACTAAGCTTTTACCTTTAGGATATTTGCTTGTAGTTTTACTCATTTTATATCTCTTAGAGGTATTACAATAACTTGCATTACTAATATTAAAAGTTTTAACATAATCATTACCTACTTTGGTAATTTTTACAGTACCCCATACTATCTTATCTTTAAATTTTATCTCACTTAAATCCCCTAAATTAACAGTAACACTTTTTCCATTAACTACAGGTAAACCATTTAGTTCTGCATATTTATATGCTTCATCCATAATAGAACTTTCTAATTCTAAACATTTATTATTTCTTACATTAAAGAAAATTATAAAAAATGTTATAACAATAGTTAAAACTATAACCAAAGCAATTATTGGAGTAAAATCAGTTATTCCATTTTTCCCTCTTTTTAATGATTTTGATAGTTCGTATTTCATTATTAACACCTACTTTATAATCTTATTTTACCAAAAAAAAGAAAAAGTATCAATTACTTTTCCACATTTACACAAGTAAATTCTATATCATAACTCTTGAACACTTTTTTAGTTACTTCTATATCAGCAGCACAAAGCTTATTACCAAGTTTTAATTCTTTTAAATATCCCTTTTCTTCTAACTCTTCAGTAGTTATTTTAAAAGGATACTTAGTTATTTTTTCACTACTAATATAATCTTTAACGGCAATTTTTACTTCTTCTTTTAAACTAATGTACTTTATTTCATTTTGATAAGTAATACCTATATAATAAATAATAGAAACAAGTATAATTATAATAATACCCCACACTACAATTATCTTATTATTCATTACCCATCATGCCTTTCAACATATCCGTTACTTACATAATTTTTGCACTTTAGGTAAGGAGTATATATTACTACATTATTATCATCTTTATATACAGAAACATATCCAGTACAATTTCCATCTTTATCTCTTACTTCACTTATATAATTATTACTAATAAGAGAACTTATTTTTATATTAAGAGTATCTACTCCTAGATTATTATTATAGAAGTCTTTAATATATTTTTTAGTACTATCAATTAATTTAGTTTCAATGTCACTATATTTATATATATCACTTTCATTACTATCTTTACCCTTATCATAAAAGTCTACAAATTTCCAGTCTTCATTTAAAAGTCCAACTTTTCTTAAAGCATATGCTGTTACTAATAAGCATACTATAAATAACCCAAGAAAGAAGAAAAACTCTAAGAATCCCCAACCATTTTTCTTTTTCATATAAGCCTCCAATTCAGATATATTTTACCACAATAATTATTAAATAACAACTATTCACAGTCTAATATTGGATTATATTCAAAAACTAATGGTTCTAATGAAGAAATAGTAAACTCTATTTTAGTAGTTTCTAATTTACAATTATTTCTAATAAAAGGAATAATATCGTATTTATTTCTTTCATATAAATCTTTTATATTTATTTCATAAGTTTTTATATCACTACTATCTTTAGCAAAAATACCATCTTGATAAACATAATATCCATAACTTATTAATATATCTTTTAATTCCTCATGTGTAACTTTAGTTTCGGTTTCACATTTTTCACAAGGAGTACATTTTTCACACTCCTTGCATCCTGTTAATAAAATTAATGCTGTAAACAATATTATTACTTTTTTCATACAATTCACTCCTTTACAAAACTTATTTTTATTTTACCATTTCCATTATTACTGCCACTTACTTTTTGTTTAATGGTAATAGTTTTATTATTTAGTTTACTACTTATTACACTTTTTCCACCATTACCAGAGTCTCCACTTTTAGTAGAAGTACTAGTACAACAAGAATATGTAGGATAATACTCTGCACAATCTTCGTATGGACAAGTACCATAACTTTCACAACCGCCTCCGACTGTTCGACATTTTTTACCTAGTCCATTATTGGAACCACAATTTCTATAACATGAACCTTGTTGACTTGATGGAAGGTTTTCACAAAATGCATCTCCACATTCTACTTCACCATTAACGCATTCTTCATGTGGTGGAGAATAACTTTCACAACATCTTCTATATGCAGTTTCAGTTCTTTTACATCCGCCTCCACATGTACCTGTTGTAGTACAAATTGTTGCATCAGCGGCTGAAGAGCCACCACTTCCACTTACACCATTTTTACCATTTTTAGATGAATCACTTGAGTTAACTCCACCGAGTCCATTTCCTTCTCCTCCTGGTGAACCGTTGATTCCACCTCCGCCTCCAGCAGAAATAATAAAATATTCACTATTTAATTTAAATCTAGAAGCTCCTCCGCCAGCATGAGAACCACTTCCTATACTAGCAGCACCATTAGTACTAGTTCCAACTTCATATTTAATAGTTTGGCCTTTTACTAAATATACTTCTGCACTTACATAAGCACCTTTTCCACCATTACCACTACCTTTAGCACCTGTGGCTTCCATTAGGTAGTAACCACTTGCAGGTACAACATATTCTCCATCTGTATTACTTTCTACATTTCTTACTTTTTCGTATTTTAAAGTACAAGTAGTATCTTTATTAATTGATTTAACTGTAAATGTTTTATTACTATATTCATATGTTTGACCATTTGTACAGTTTGCTCCCGTAAATGCATAATTTTCTTCTGGACTAATACTAATACTTTTATCTTCTAAAGCATTAACTAATACGTTATTTTCACTACTTGTAGCATTATTTAAAATTAAAGCTAAATAATATTTATTAACTGTATATTTAACACTGCAAGTAACATCACTTTCTACATTAAGTAGTTGAAGCTTATTATCAGTAAAGTTGTAGTTAACTTTTCCACTACATTTAACATCTTTACTAACATCTTTCATATAATAGTTAGGCCCTTTATTAATAACATATTCCTTATCAAAAGTCTTTAGTATTTCAGTATAATTACTTTGTCCATTAATATTTCCTCCAACTATATTAATTTTAACCTTATAGTTAGGATATACAAATTTCCAAGGATCATTTTTAGTTCCTTTTCCAGTTACTTTCACTATTTCTTTAACATACATAGTTGGTCTTAATGTTCCATTACTTTCTTGATATTTTATTTCACTTGGAGTAATTACATCATACCCATTATTTCCTAAACTTACAAATGGTTGTCTGTTTACTAAATATGAAGTAATCCCACCTACCCGTTCATACTCATTAGTATTAAGTATTCCTATCTTATTAAAGTCACTACTTGAACATAGTCCACTTGAGCATTTAAACTTATCAGTATTAACTATAAATGTATCTGCTACATCTAGTCTTTTATAAGCACACTTTAAATCCTCTTTGATAGTATCCTCGCTTGTCATATTAGTAGCTAACAAACTATTAGTTCCTAAAAACAAACAAAAAAGTATTAATAAAACTTTTTTCATAAATCACCCTTCCTTATCATAATTTAATTATACTAATAAATAAATTTTTTTTCAACAAAATTTTATATTAAAACCTTCTAATTTCTTAGAAGGTTATTTATCACAATTAGGGCAAACTACACTATCCTTTTTCATAACTAGAAGTTCTTTACATTTACTACATATTTCACCAGTAGGTTTATCCCAGCTGGCATACTTGCATTTAGGAAAATTACTACATCCATAAAATTCTTTTCCTCTTTTAGTTTTCTTTACAATTATATCTCCATCACATTTTGGACACTTACATATAACAGTAGCACTCTTTTCTACTTTAGGTATATACTTACATTCAGGGTATCCACTACAAGCAATGAATTTTCCATATTTACCATGCCTATATACTAAGGGTTTACCACACACTGGACACAACTCTCCAGTTTCTTCTGGACGCTCTTTTTCCATCTTACTATATGCTTCTTCTACTAGAGGTTCAAAATCTTTATAGAATTTATTTAATAGTTCATACCATACATACTTTCCTTCTGCTACTTTATCTAAGTCTGTTTCCATTTCACTAGTATACTTAACATTTATAATACTGCTAAAATATTCTTGTAATTTATCAGTTACTTGCACTCCAACAGTTGTAGGGATAAACTTCTTATTTTCCATACTAATATATTTTCTTTCTTTTAATACTTCAATAATTTTAACATAAGTACTAGGTCTACCTATTCCAAGGCTCTCTAACTCTTTAATTAAAGTATCTTCTTTAAATCTTGCAGGTGGTTCAGTAAAGTGACTATTTGCTTTTATTTCTTTACTTACAATTACACTTGATTTATAACTACTAAAGTCAGGTAATACTTTATCATTTGTTGTTTCGAATTCTTTATATATTTTTAAATACCCATCAAAAGTATTAACTTGTCCACTAGCATTAAATTTGTAATCATTATTATCTAATACTACACTAGTATTATTATATTTAGCATCAGCCATTAAACTAGCCAAAGTTCTAACATATATTAAGTTATATAGTTTATATTCATCAGCACTCAAATAATTTTTTATACTTTCTGGTGTTCTATTAATACTAGTTGGACGTATTGCTTCATGTGCATCTTGTACATTTTCTTTTTCCTTAGTCTTTTTAACATGTCCTACATATTTACTTCCATAATTATTCTTAATAAAACTAAATGCATCTTTAGTAAACACATCACTTAATCTAACACTATCTGTTCTCATATAACTTATTATACCAACTGTTTCATTATCAAGTTTCTTTCCTTCATAAAGAGCCTGGGCTAATTTCATGGTTTTTGAGGCACTGAAATTAAGTTTTTGATTAGCAAGTTGTGTTAGTGTACTAGTTGTAAATGGAAGTTTACTACTTTTTTTCTTCTCTTTAACTTCTACACTCTCTATATTAAAAGCATTAGATAATTTACTTAATATTTCATCTTTTAAAACAGGTGATTTTATTTCAATCTTTTTATTTTTATACTTAGTTAAAGTAGCTTCAAAATCATTAAAATAAGCATCTATTGTATAATATTCTTCACTATTAAAGTTTTCTATTTCTCTTTCCCTATCAACAATAAGTTTTAATGCTACACTTTGTACACGACCAGCACTTTTTCCTTCAGTTTTGCTTTGCATAAGTTTACTTAATCTAAAACCTATTATTCTATCTAATATTCTTCTACTTTCTTGACTATGAACTAAATCCATGTCAATATTTCTAGGTTTTTTAAAAGCCTCTTTAATAGCATTTTCTGTTATTTCATTAAATACTACTCTTCCATAGTTATCACCTAGTTTTAAAGTATCTAATAAATGCCAACTGATTGCTTCTCCTTCACGGTCTGGGTCGGTAGCAAGTATTACATAATCACTATTTTTTACCTCTTTTTTAAGTTCAGTAACTAACTTACCTTTACCACTTATAACTTTATAATTAGGCTTAAAATTATTTTCTAAGTCAACTCCAAGACCATATTTACCACTTGTAGCTAAATCTCTAATATGACCCTTACTACTTGTAACTTTATAATCTTTTCCTAAATACTTCTCAATTGTCTTACTTTTACTTGGACTCTCCACAATAACTAAATTCTTCATAATTTTCTCCTTTTAATCATCACTTGTCAAATAAAAGAATAAATAATATTTACTAAAAAGTCAAGTCTTTTATTAAAATATTCACTTGTTTATCACTTATAAATATTTTATAATAGTTTTAGGAGGGTTACAAATGAATTCAAATAATTTTGTTTATGCTAATATAGAAATGTGTACAAGTTATTCTAACACATTAAAATCATTTACCTATTTAGAAAGAGAACTACTTTATAAATTTGATGAAAACCATTTTGTAAGATTATCTGATATTAAGAACAAATTTTCTTTATTAAAGTATTACTTATATATTAAAGCAAATAAAGAATTAAAAGATGTAATACTTAATACTTCACCTAGTGGTTTTGGTTTATATATTAATAAGAATACTTTACAAAATGCATTTTTAGAATATGATGAATTTGTAAACATTAAAACACTAAAAAAGATCCAACAATAGGATCTTTTTTACTTTAACTACATATACATTCTACAAAAGTATCATTTAAACATCTTAGACAACATAAGCAATTAATATTCATAGTAAATATTGAATCAGTTGCTACATATGGATAAGGACTTGTAGTATCAGTATTCGCTGCAAGTACTCTAAATGTGCAGCAGCATCCATCTACTTTTTCTACTCTAAATACATTTGAACAATTAGCAGTGCCTTCTACTGTACAGTCAGTATTAGTTCTAGTTGTAGGCATAGATAAAGGTTTTCCATTACTTCCACACATATAAAGCATAATTGGTCTAGTATTACATACTACACAGTTACTTCCTCCTCCAAGTGCAGGTCTATCACAAGAATTTAAACAATTTTCAGGACATGCATTTGATTGAAGAACATTTATTACTTGCAATATCTCTTGTAAACAATTATTTTCGCATTCATTACTATTTTGGTTACATCTATTATAACCATTATTATTATTCATATAATCCACCCCTTCTTTATATTCACTATTAATTTATGTAAATATAAATATTTTGTGAGTGAATTTACCTAATAACTATTCTTTTAAATTTTTCTTTAACTATTATCACCTCTTTCATTTAAAAGTTTACTACAGTTTATTGTTAATTATGTGATTATTTTATGTATCTTTTGTGAAAAAAATAGAAATGAGTTTTAATTCATTTCTATTTCATATGGATTACTTGCACTTCCATCTCCACTTTTCCACAAAGAATCACCTTTTATACTTATTACTGGCCTTACCACACGAGATGAATCATTAACACCATTAGAACCAAACATTCCTGGAAACGAAGAACCTGTTACAAAGTAAATAAAAGCAAAACCACCAGAAGCCCAACGATAAGGAGTCATTGTCCACCACATTAAATAAGAAACAGAACTTTCCTTATTACTGTTGTAATAATAATATGTTGTTTGATTATTTGCTAAAGCAACTCCTCCAGCATAAGCAAGCTCATCTGCCGTCATTAGTGCTATTGGATATGTTAATTTCCCATTACCTGTACTGGAGTCTACTGTAAATTTATCACTATTATTTGTACAATCATACGATGGTGCTTTATTTGTAACTAATCTATTCATTGGTGCGTAATTAAAGTCAGAACTATTACTAAATGTATTTCCACTTTCAAGTGATCTATCATTACAATATACTGCTGTTGTACTTATATATTTTCCATAATTATTATTTAAATTTAAAGAATACCAATTATCTATTACACTCTTTATTGCACTACTATTAGTATTACTTCTATTATTATTTAATGATTCACTTGTTCCATACATATATCCTACATACATAGGATCATTTTGTTCATTATTATAAGATGACAAACTTAAATAAGCTCTAGTTGAATCATGACTTGTTCCATGATACAAAAGTCTTACACTTCCGTCTGCATTTGTTCTTATTATTCTCCAGTAAAAACCTCCAAACTTTACCCAATTATCTGTTGCATTTCCTGCAAAATAATATACTGTTGTTTCTTCTTCTGTACTCGTATATAATGTTTTTGTATTATCAGTTGTTAAAGAAGTACTAAAGTCATTTCTTGTTAATCTTGTTGTTTTATCAGTCAAAATTTGTTTATATAAAGTTTTTGTCACACTAATATTTAAATTTACACTACTTGATACATCACTAACAACTAATTTACCATCACTTAAAGTATATTCTCCACCTGTAATACTATCAGGTTCATCAGTTAAATAAAATACTACTTTCCCACCTTCAGTTGTTGTCTTACTAGTACTATCTATAACACTAGTATCATTTATTGATATAGTTACTGTATTACTTCCTATTTCTTTTGAAAAATCTATTTTACATACATCTTCACTTTCTAACTTTTCTACTTCTATTTTATAGTTATCATTATCAAAAGTAATAATACTACCATTATTACAAGTAATCTTATTTGCAATATACCAACTACCTTTTGTAGGCATAGTTTTACTTTCTACTCCGTCCACTGTAAAACTAACTAAATTATCAGTATCAGATACTAACTCTTTATTTTCTTTTCTTGGTAATAAATAAATAATAATTAATACTATAGGAATTAAAAATACAAACATTTTCTTTTTCATACATATCCTCCATATTTATCTACTCTAACTAAGTATAAGTATACCAAAAAACATGAGTCATTTCAATAATTTATAAAACTTTTTGTAATTAATCTTAGAAAATTTCATAGTATAATTATTAATTCAAAATGGCAGAATAACTTATGGTGATAAAATGAAAGGATATTTAAAAATGAAAGATGTAAAAAGATTAATTACAACTTTTAAATTTTTCTTTATCTATTATCACCTCTTTCATTTACAAGTTTACTATAGTTTATTGTTAATTATGTGATTATTTTATGTATCTTTTGTGAAAAAAATAGAAATGAGTTTTAATTCATTTTTATTTCATATGGATTAGAAGCAAATCCATCTCCACTTTTGTAATGACTATTACCCTTTATACTTATTACTGGTCTTACTGCTAATGAAAATGCATTGCCATCTATATTATACTTTTCTTCAATTACACCATTATGTTTCTTTACTTTTATTAGTTACAGTAAACTTTTTTTGAAGTAGTCCATCCTGGTTCTATATTAGACCCGCTTATACTTCCATCACTATCAGTAAATATTATTTTTAAGTCAGCACTACTTACTGAAACAGCTTTTCCCTTTCCTATAATTTGCGCTGTAAAATATGCTAATGTGACACTTAGTGCTACTAGTAAACTAGCAACTACTAATATTGTTTGTTTTTTCTGCATAAACATTAACTCCTTTCATTACACAACAAAAAAGGTTACTCTTTTCAAGTGCCTTTTTGTATGATTTTTAACATCCACTTTCGTTTCCACTATTTTATCTTGTTTCGTTACACTTTTTAAAAGTCAAATAAATTATAAAGTAAAATGCAGTTTCAAATTATACTTGTAAATATAAATTTTGACAATTTTTGTGTTCTGTTGGTCATGAACGGACGAAGTTTACAATTCGCAAGCCCAGTATTTACAGGGTTTTAGCAAGAAATGTCCGGATCTAAGACTATTTCATATGGTGTCTCAGGTGCTCCATTTCCTGTACTATATTTGATACAAGATTTGAGAGAAATGGCAGGACGAACCCCATACGAAGTATCGTTCGCACGGATGTAGCTAAGGTAGCCCGGATTACTCGAGCCGAAAACAACCCAAACGGTCGAGTAAGACCCACTCCAGCCGAAAGGCGACAAGGACCACCAATAAGTGCTTCCTGTTATACTTCCTCCTGCACTATTTAAATAATACCACGCATATGGACTAGGTAAGCTTGTGAATTCTTTTCCTCCAGCATATGCTATCTCATCTGCTGTCATTAATCCTATTGGGTATGTTAGTTTTGCTTCACTATTACTTCCTGAAAATGCATCTTTAATATTTGTACAATTATACGTTGGTGTCTTATTTGTATTCAGTCTTTCTTTTGTTGCATAGCTGAAACTTGTGTTACCTGTATTATAAGTTGACCCCGGTGCTAACTCTCTATCATTACAATATACGGCTTCTGTACTTATATATTTTGAATAACTTGATAAGTTATTTTTATACCAGTTATCTATATATGTTTTTATTGCGCTATTATTTGTATTAGTTCTATTTGAAGCAAGTGAGCCACTTGTTCCATACATATATCCTACAAGCATTGGGTCATTATATGGACTATTGAATGCACTTGTCCAAATATATCCACTTGTTGTATTATGACTTGTTCCTGAATACAATAGTCTTATACTTTCATCATAGTTAGTTCTTATTATTCTCCAGTAGAAACCTCCAAACTTAACCCAGTTGTTTTTTGCATCTCCTGCGAAATAGTATACATCTTTAGGAGTATTACCTGCTATACTCTCGGTTGCTTTATATAAAGTTCCAGTATTTGTTTCAGTAAATGTTGTATCAAAGTCTGTTCTCGTTTTTATTCTAGAATTATCAATAAGCAATTGGTCATATAATGTTTTACTCATTGCTATATTTAAATTAATATTTGATATTATGTTATTAACTATTAATTTATTAGAACTTAGTGTGTATTCTCCACCTGTAATATTATCAGGTTCTCCAGTTAAATAAAATACTACTTTCCCGCCTTCTGTTGTTGTTTTACTTGTACTATCTATTTTACTTGTGTTATTTATCGTAACTGTTACTGTATTACTTCCTATTTCTTTTGAAAAATCTATTTTACATACATCATCACTTTCTAACTTTTCTACTTCTATTATATAGTTATCATTATCAAAAGTAATAATACTACCATTATTACAAGTAATCTTATTTGCAATATACCCACTACCTTTTGTAGGCATAGTTTTACTTTCTACTCCATCCACAGTAAAACTAACTAAATTATTAGTATTAGATACTAACTCTTTATTTTCTTTTCTTGGTACTAAACTAATAATAATTAATACTAAAGGAATTAATAATACAAACATTTTCTTTTTCATACATATTCTCCATATTTATCTACTCTAACTAAGTATAAGTATACCAAAAAACATGAGTCATTTCAATAATTTATAAAAATTTATCATAAGTTTTACTAAGCAAATAAATAACACTATTAAAGTTTTTATTTATTTTTTCTTTTAAATATAGTATAATTCTATTAGGAGAGATTTTATGGATATATTGTATATTGAATATTTAATTATATTTGCTATTCTATTTCTGATATCTATTATAGTTATTAGAATTAATAAAAAAGATTTTACTATTAAAATAAATAAGTTAATCGAGTATCTTGGTGGAAAAAATAATATAATTAATGTAGAAAGCAATATGAGTAGACTTAATGTTAAAGTTAAAGATACTTCTATTGTTAATAAAGATGGTATTGAAAAATTAGGTGCTAAAGGAATTGTTGAAATTGATAATGAATTAAAAATTATTATTGGTCCTAATAGTAAACAATTAAAAAAATATATCAAAGATTTAAGGTAGAATTAATTTCTACTTTTTTTGATACTTTACAACATTTTTCGACATATTTCGACAAACAACTATGTTATTATTAAATTGGTGATAAGGATGGAATTAATAATAAGTGCTATCTTGGTAACATTTCCTCTTTTAATATATGATTACTTTGTTATATATAGTCAAAATATGAAAAGAAAAAAAAGAAGTATAGTTTTAAAATTAATTCTTTATAGTTCTTTATATTTAGCAATGTTTTATACTAAGAATATTCCATTTAATTATAGATTTGTAAGTATTATCATACCTTTAATTTTAACTTATTTATATAAAGAAAAATTTACTTCTATTGTAATAAATATAATTATTATTAATTATACTATTAATTATTTAAATTATAATATGATTAGTACTTTTATGTTGTTTTTTCTTTTATATTTAAATTTTAATAAATATATTAAATCTAATAAAAATGATAATATATTCATAAATAATACTATTATATTAGTAGCAATGTTTCAAATAGCAAATACTATTATGAATTATAGTAAAATGCTTTTAATAGATAATATTCACTCTTTTATCATATTTACAATAATAATTAAACTCCTAAATTATTTTTTAAGTGAATCAAAAAATGTTATTAATTTACATATGAATTTAAAAGAATTTGAAAAAGATAAGAATATGAAAATTAATTTATTTA
>ULOK01025447.1_pt1 | contig 39424 bp, 39 predicted proteins | sample 1952501 | NCBI WGS metagenome assembly ULOK01 (sample SAMEA4835601, study PRJEB28245) | human gut metagenome | biome: gut microbiome; material: fecal sample | place: Denmark | collected 2008
CGTAAATGTGACCCAAACTGGGTAGGGACCCAGCGGGCGCCAAATTTAAAAAAAATATATTTGTAAATTGATAAGTACTAGTATATGTTACTAGTGCTTTTAATGTATTTTTATTAATATTATAAGATTGTGTTAGTATTGTATCTATTCTTTTTTTAATGTATAATTAAGTGGGTGATAGAAATGGTATATTTGGATTATTCTGCTACGACACCGGTTAATAGTGAGGTGTTGGATACTTTTGTTTTAGTATCTAATGAATATATTGGTAATCCTAATTCATTGCATAAACTTGGTAGTAAGAGTAAGAATTTAATTGATGATGCGACTTGTCAGATTAAGTCAATATTAAATATAGATGATAAAGAGGTTATATATACTAGTGGTTCTTCTGAATCGAATAATACTGTTATTAAAGGTGTTGCTAGTAGGTATAAGAGTAGGGGTAAGCATATAATAACTACACCCTTTGAGCATTCTTCTATTTATGCACCTTTAAATTATCTTATGGATAATGGTTATGAGGTTGATTTTGTAAATTTAGATAGTAATGGTTTAGTTGATTTAAAGCATTTGGAATCTTTGATAAGGGATGATACTATACTTGTTAGCGTTGCTAGTGTTAATAGTGAGATTGGGCTTCTTCAACCAATAAGGGAGATTGGTGAAATTGTTAGTAAGTATCCTAAGTGTTATTTTCATTCTGATATGACACAAAGTATTGGGAAGGTATATGTTCCTATGGATAATGTGGATTTTGTAAGTTTTTCTGCTCATAAGTTTTTTGGGGTAAAGGGTATTGGTTGTTTATTAAAGAAGAAAAATATAGTTATAGATCCACTTATACATGGTGGTAAAAGTACTACTAATTATAGAAGTGGTACGCCTTCTGCACCACTTATAGCTAGTACTTCTAAGGCGTTAAGGTTAGCGTATAATGATTTAGATAATAAGTATAATCATGTGTTAGAACTTAATAAATATTTGAAGGAAAAGTTATCTTCGTTTAAGAATGTATATATAAATAGTAATGATGTTTCTATACCACATATATTAAATATAAGTGTTATTGGTGTTAAACCGGAAACTATGTTACATGCTCTTGAAGAATATGATATTTATATTTCTACTCAGAGTGCATGTTCAAGTGCTAATACTACATCAAAAGCAGTGCTTAATTTAACAAATGATGAGAAAAGAGCTGCTTCTAGTATAAGAATAAGTATATCTAGTATTACTACTAAAGAAGAGATAGATTATTTTGTTTCATGTTTTACTAAGTGTTATAATAAGTTGGTGAATAATGAAGATAATTAGGATAAGTGCTATATGGTGTGGTAGTTGTATAGGAATGAAGAATGTTTGGAATGAGATTGTTAAAACAAATGATCTTGATATTACTAATTATGATATTGATTTTGATTCTGAAGAGGTAAAAAAGTATGATGTTGGTAATATATTACCAGTTGCTATATTTTTGGATGATGATGGTAATGAATTAGATAGATTAATTGGTGAAAAGAAAAAGGAAGAAATAATAAATGTAATAAATAAATATAAGTAGGTGAATTATGAATAGGATAAGAAAAATAATTATTACTGCACTTTTGTTATTTATACCGTTTGTTGTAAGTGCAGATGAAAAAACGTTAAGGGTGTATTTGTTTCATCAGGAATCTTGTCCTCATTGTAAAAAGGAAATACAGTATTTAGAAGAACTTAAGAATGAGTATTCTAATTTAGATGTAGTAACTTATGAGGTAAGTCAAAATGTAATGAATTATAATTTTATGAATAGAGTTATAGATAAAACTGGAATTGTAACTAATGGACAAGTTCCGTTTACTATAATTGGTACTGATTATTATATTGGTTTTGAAGATCATGTTAAAAAATCAATAAAAGATAGTATAGATAAATTTTTAAATGATAAGAATAGTATAGATGTTATTGCAAAAGTAAAGAATGGTGAGGATGTAAGTAATATAAAATATAATGTGGATCCTAAGTCAACTAAGGTAATACCTATATTTGGTGAAATAGATGCGAAGAAAGTATCATTACCTCTTGTTGCTATAGTAATTGGAGCAGTAGATGGATTTAATCCGTGTGCTATGTGGGTGTTATTATTTTTAATTGGAATGTTATTTCATATGAAAGATAAGAAGAAGATGTGGATATTAGGTATTACTTTTCTTCTTACATCTGCAGTAATGTATTTACTTATTATGGCTGCATGGTTAAAAGTGGCATTAAGTTTTATGACTGTTGTTTGGTTAAGAATATTTATTGCAATTGTTGCTTTAGTAGCAGGTTTAGTTAATTTAAATAGTTATATTAAAGAAAAGAAGCGAAAAGATGATGGTTGTGAAATAGTTGATGAGAAAAAAAGAAAGAAGATGTTTACTAAAATAAAGAAAATAACTTCTGAAAAGAAATTTGTATTGGCTATATTTGGTATAATTGCTCTTGCTATTTCAGTTAATTTAGTAGAACTTGCTTGTTCTGCTGGATTACCATTAATATTTACTCAGATTTTAGCACTTAATGATTTAAGTACATTTGAATATGTGATTTATATGCTTATATATATATTATTCTTCTTAATAGATGATATAGTAGTATTTGTAATTGCTATGCTTACTTTAAATATAAAAGGTATTTCTAGTAAGTATGGTAAGTATTCTCATTTAATAGGTGGAATAATTATGATACTTATTGGAATATTAATGATATTTAAACCAGAGTGGTTAATGTTTAATTTTGGATAAAAGTAAAAAAATGCTATTTGGCATTTTTTCTTTTTTCATACATTTCTTTTAATAATAATTCATATTTACTAGTAGTTTTAGGAACATAATATTTTCTATTAACTAATTCATCTGGTAAATACTGTTGAACTACAAATCCATCTTTATAGTCATGTGGATATTTATATCCAAATGCAGTACTATTTATGTGTTTTGGAACACTGTATGCACAACCATTTTCAATATCTTTCATGACTTTATCTATGGCTAGATATGCACTATTTGATTTAGGAGATAATGCAAGTTCTATTACAATAGATGAAAGAGGTATAATAAGTTCTGGCATACCTAATCTTTCACATGCACTTATAGCTGCTGATACTTTAGGACCCATACTAGGATTTGCTAATCCAATATCTTCATATGCAATAACAGATAATCTTCTATAAATACTTTCAAAATCCCCTGAATGAATTAATCTTCCTAAATAATATACACTTGCATCTGCATCACTACCTCTTATGCTTTTTTGAAGTGCACTTAATAAATCATAATAAGAATCTCCATCTTTATCATCAAAATAAACTGGTTTATTATTTATATCTTTAATATTATCAATTGTAACTGTTTTATCACTAGATGTATAAAAGGCAATTTCTAATAAGTTATATGCATATCTTAAATCTCCATTTGATAATTTAATAATATAATCAATTACTTCATCATCTATTTTAATATTTTCTAATAAATTACTTTTTATTACTTTATTAATACCATTTTTTATATCCATGTTAGTAAGTGGTTTTAATTCGAATATTTGGCATCTACTTCTAATAGCAGGATTTATACTATGGTATGGATTTGTTGTAGTCATACCAATAATAGTTATTAATCCATTTTCTAAATATGGTAAAAGTAGATCTTGTTTATCTTTGTTTAATCTATGAATTTCGTCCATTATAAGCAAAATTCCATTATACATTTTAGCTTCATTAACAACTACATCAAAATCTTTTTTATTATTAATAGTAGCATTTAAATATCTAACATTAATATCAACTTCATTACTAATTGCATAAGCTATACTAGTTTTACCAATACCAGGTTTACCATATAAAATCATAGAAAATACTCTTTTATTTTTAATCATATTATATATTACTTTATTTTTACCAACTAAATGTTCTTGACCTATAATATCAGATAATTTATTTGGTTTTAATTTATTTGCTAATGGCTCATTCATAATAATTCACATTCCTTTCACTTATAGTGATGAAAATTTTCAGACTATCACTACAATTATAACAAAAATTATAATTTTAATATACTTTTTAATAATTTTATTATATAATGAAAATATAGGAGGAAGTATGAAAAAAATATTTGAAAATAAAAAAATCTTAATTGGAATAATTGCTGGATTAGTAGCATTAGTAGCAGTTGTTTTAATTATTGTATCGACGGGGAAAAAGTATACTGTATCATTTGATACAGATGGGGGTACAAAATTACTTAATATTGTTGTTAAATCTGGTGAAACTGTAAAATTACCTGAAGATCCAACTAAAGAAGGGTATAAATTTAATGGTTGGTTATTAAACGGATCAAAGTTTGATGATACAATTAAAGTAAAGAAAAATATTGTTTTAAAAGCAGATTGGTTAAAAGAAGGAGCGGAAACAATAACTATTACTTTTGATACAGATGGAGGTACTAATGTAGCACCTATTGTAATAGAAAAGGGTACAGAAGTAAAATTACCAGTAAAAGTAGAAAAAATAGGTTATATTTTAAAGGAATGGGTAGATACTGACAATAGAGTTATTAAGGAAGGAACAATATTAAAGGAAGATACTTTATTAAAAGCAGTTTGGGAAGAAAAAGAAAAACCAACAACAACAGAACCTTCTACAACAACTAAAAAACCAACAACTACAACTAAAAAGACAACTACTACGACAAAAAAACCAACAACAACAAAAGTTGATGTGCAAGGTTTAACTTTTGATGAAACAGATATTACTATGATAGTAAATAGTACAAAAAAGTTAGAAGTTAATATTTTACCAAGTAATGCTACTAATAAGAATTTGACTTGGTCTAGTAGTGATAAGAGTGTTGTAAAAGTTGATTCAAATGGAAATGTAAAAACTGTTGGTATTGGTTCAGCAATAATTACTGTAAAGAGTGATAATGGAAAAAAGGCAATAGTAACAGTTAATTCAGAGGTTAAAAATTTAGAGATTATTGCATCTAGAAACGCTATATCTTATTTTGGTGTTAAAGAAGTAGAACTTACTGCGAATGTTGATATGAATGGTCTTTCTGATATTAATTCTCAATTAATTCAATGGTATTCAGCAGATACGAGTGGACAAAATGCTGCTTCTAGTTTATCAGGTTATAATGGAAAAACAATTAAATTAATTGCAAGAACAAGTGGTATTAGTGGTGGAGCTAGGGTAACTCTTAAAGTTGGAAATAAGGAAGTATCAAGGAATTTTTCAATTGAAGGTAAGTTATCTGCATATCCTGATAGTAGTAATCAAATGAATTGTGGTACACTTGATTCTGAAAACAATATTTCTTGTAGATTTTCAAGTAATGCAGATGAGGAAGTATTATCAATATTTACAGCAGTACCTATTAAAAATTGGACTATATCTAGTTTGAATTTTGCTACTGTTATTAATAAAGAAAGTAAAAATATTAAGTTGAAGGTAAGAAGAAAGAGTCAAAATGGATTTAATGTAAAAGCAGAATCTGAGGGTGGACAAAAGTTTTCAATAGTTGTAAATACGTATTAGTTAAAAAGATAGCAATTTTGAGACTGCTGAAAAAGCAATAAAAAATTAAAACTGATATTTAGAATATATTTCTTTTATCAGTTTTGTTTATTTCGTAAAAATATATAAATATAGGCAATTATTGTTCTATATTTTTATTTTTTATCCAATGTGCGATTCAAAACTTTTTCATAATCTTTCCTACTATTCTTAATATCTCATTGTCATAAATTTTATTAAAATCTGTAAAATCATTTCTTGTGATTCTTCTGTTTCCATATAATCTATATGATTTATATGAATATCTTTTTTAATAGTTACATTATATGTTTTTGTTCTTGCACATATTTATAATATCTTTCTTTAAATGGGCAATGTTTACGTTTCCACATCAAAGAAATAATTATCAACACCTGCAGAATTATTGTTCCTATTTCTTTTTTGATGCGTTTTCTTAATTACCATATGTCTTGCTTTACACACATACATTCCTGCATCTTTATTATATATAAAATTCTCTTTATTCTTACCATTACCATGAGTTACTGATTTACTTAATTTACTAGCATTTTTAATATTTTTTTTCATTACAATAATCTAAAATTTCTTTTTCAGAATATGCAACATCACCAATTATAGCTTTAACTTCAATTCCATTGCTTTCGCTTTTTTCTATTAAATTAATAATTTCTTTTCCGTTATGTTTTTCTCCTGTAGTAATAGTAGCTGAAGTAATATTTCTTTCTGGTGTTATAGCTATATGTGTTTTGTATCCAAAAAATGATGTATTAGCAGTTTTATGTCCCACTTTTTCATCTTGATCTTTTTAATATTCTAATTCTATTTCAGTATCGTTCATGGTTTATTCTAAATAATTTTATTTGTTCTTTTATTCCTAGAAGTGTAGTAAATCTTCCATCTTCTTTAACAACTTTTAGTAATTCTTTTGTGTATTCAATTTGTTCTTCTAATAAATCTGATGATTCTATTTTTTTAGGCAGTTTATCTTTATTGATTCATCAATCTTATATACTGATTTTCTAAGTTCTTTTGTTTGTCTTATCAATTCTTCTCTTGCTGATACATGATGAAACATTGAATTTGCATGAGTTGAATCAACTATTATTTTATTTTTAATTTCTATTAATCCCTTTTCTAAAGCAATTTCAATAGTTTTGTTTATTAATTATCCATCAAATTCTCTTCTTCATCTATTAATCTTTCACGACGAAAGACGGTTAATAAGCTTGGATTAATTAACTTTGTTTCTTCTTTTTCATATCATTTAATTGTTTCCAAAAATTATCTGCTTTAATTAATATATTATATAGTTCTGTATGTTTACTAAAATTTAATTCTAGCTGATTTGTTCTTTTTAACATATTTATAATCGTATTCCTTACATAAATATTATATCAAAATAAAAAAGCTTCTGAAATGTTTACAGTAATCTTTGTATACTTTTTCAGCAGTCTTGAAATTTCTGACTTTTTAATTTTATACGTGTTATAATTGTTGTGAGGTAATGTTATGGATGATATGATAAAGGAATATTTAGATTATGTTCTTATTGAAAAGAAATTGTCTGTAAATACTTATAAATCGTATAAGAATGATTTGGATAAGTATGTTGCTTTTTTGAATGGTAAGAAATTTAGTAATATTAAGAGGGAGGATGTTGTTAGATTTATTGAAAAAATGAGGAATGATAATTTGTCTAGTAAGACAATAAATCATACTATTGGTGTAATTAAAAATTTTCATTCTTATTTTTCTATGCATTATGATTATAAAAATGTTGTTGAAAATATAGGAATGCAAAATTCTGTTAAAACTCTTCCTAAAACGCTTAGTGTTGATGAGGTATCTAGGTTGTTGGATATAAGTTTAAATAATGGTTATGATTATAGAAATAAGGCAATGCTTGAACTTATGTATTCTTCTGGACTTAGGGTTTCTGAACTTATTGATTTATCTTTAAATGATATAGATTTAAAGGAAAATCTTGTTAGAGTATTTGGTAAGGGTAAGAAGGAGAGGATTGTTCCTATTGGTGATTATGCAACTAGTGCACTTAGTGTATATATTGATAATTATAGAATGGGTTTGTTGAAGAAGGGAAGACCTACTGATATATTATTTTTAAATAATCATGGTTTAAAGATGAGTAGGAGTGGTTTTTTTAAGATAATAAAGAAAATAGGAGAAGATAGGGGTATAAAAAAAGAGTTTTCTCCTCATACATTAAGACATTCTTTTGCAACTCATATGCTTGAATATGGCGCGGATTTGAGGAGTATACAAGAATTATTAGGCCATGAAAATATGTCAACAACTAGTATATATACTCATGTAAGAAGTGATTTGATAAGAAAAAGTTATGATGAGTATCATCCTAGGAGTAAGTAATTATATTTCTTCTTTTATTATTTCTTTGTTAATTATTTCGTATTTTATGTTTGATTTATTTAGTTTATTTAAAAAATCATTAGTAATTAGTAGTTCGTATGTAATTACTTTGCCATATTCTTTTTTTGTTATTTCGTAATCTTTAACTAAATTGTCAATTTGTTTTGAGTTATTGTACTCGAATGTTATTTTTATTTTATATCCGTCTTTTAGTTTAAAGAATTTTGAATTTTTTAATGCGTTTGAAATGGAATTAGAATAAGCTCTAACTAAACCGCCTGCTCCTAATTTAATCCCTCCAAAATATCTTGTTACGATACATAATGTATGATTTAATTTGTTTTTTTCTAAGCAATCTAAAATAGGCATACCTGCTGTACCATTTGGTTCTCCATCATCATTAAATCTTTTGGTATTGTTAATTATATATGCATAACAATGATGAGTTGCGTCTTTGTATTTTTCTTTTATTTTATTTAAGTATATATTTATATCGTTTAAATTGTTAATATAAAAAATATTTGTTATAAATTTAGATTTATTGATTATTATAATATTTTCTGAGTTATTTACACAAAACATAAAATTCACCATTTCAATTATATCATAATAGTTGTATAATTTTAATGGTGGTGTTTATGGATTTATATCAATATGAGAGAGAATTATATAAAAATGGAATTAAATATATAGCCGGTGTTGATGAGGTTGGTAGGGGACCTTTAATAGGACCTGTTGTTAGTGCTTGTGTTGTATTAAGGGAAAATTTTATTCCTGAGGGTTTAACTGATTCGAAAAAGTTAAGTGAGAAGAAAAGGGATATGTTTTATGATATTATAATGGAAAATGCGTTAGGTGTTGGCATTGGTATAGTGGATGCGTGTGAGATAGATAAGATAAATATATATGAGGCATCTAAGAAGTCTATGATTTTGGCAATAGAAAATTGTAATTGTAAAATAGATCATGTTTTAATAGATGCGATGAAACTTGATATTAATATACCTAGTACTTCTATAATAAAAGGAGATGCGAAAAGTATTTCAATAGCAGCTGCATCTGTTATAGCCAAGGTAACAAGGGATAGAATGATGTATGAACTTGATAAAAAGTATCCTATGTATGGATTTAAAGATCATAAGGGTTATCCAACAAAAAAACATGTTGATGCGTTAAATAAGTATGGATTAATAGAGGGGTATAGAAAAACGTATGGTCCAGTAAAAGATTATATTAATTCTATCTAAATGTTATATCATCGTCTTTTATAGTTAATCTTATAAAACTTGCTATTAAGGCGAATATTGCTGCTATTACTTGTTTGTATTGACTTTTATTCTTCTCTTTTTTTAAACCGATAAATGCATTTATAATGAAATAAATAGCAGTTATAAATAATATTTTTCTACCTAATTTTACGAGTGTGTTTTTTTCTTCATCTGTAATTTCGTTATCTTTTTGTGTAACATAAATATATATTATTTCGGCAATAATTATTAAAATATAAGCAGTTGTATTAAGTGTTTTCTCAGTTTCGTTATTCATTTTTATGCACCTCGTATACAAAACTTGACAAAAAGTTACAAATGTGTATAATATTACAGCAAAAGAAGGGGATTAGTATGAAATTAAATAAGTTTTTAAGGATATTATCGGTTATTTTTGAGTGTTCTTTAATAGGTAGTATCGTTTTATATGTATATAATTATTATGTAGCAAGTAGGAAGTATGAAGTTATTCCTGCTGATTTAAGAAAAAATTTAAATTTGTTTGTTATAGTTGGAATAGTATCTTTAATTATATTTCTAATAATAAAATATGTTTTATATTTAAGAAATAAAACAATTAATGGTGAGGTTTCTCAATTATCATTTGATTTGGAAGAAAGGGAAAAACAATATAAAAACTTAGAAGAACCAGTTACTGAAAGGGTAATAATATATAAAGATTCTTATGATGTTCCAAAGGATAAGAGAATGAATTGTCCAAATTGTGGTAGTGTTATAGATAAGAATGCATTTGTGTGCGTTAAGTGTGGATATTTACTTAAGAGTATAAAACCTCAAGTGATGGAGAAAGTTATAGAAAAACCGGTTTATAGAACAGTTTATAAAGATAGAAAGGAATATTTTAGTAATAAGGTAAAGTTAAAAAATATTCTTATAAATCTTGGATTAGTAATTGCTATAGTTGTTTGTTTATTTGTAATAATAAATATGGCAGTTGAAAGGGGTATAATTAAATAAAACAATCGAGTGATTGTTTTTTTTTGAAATTTAGAATATAATTAGAGGAAGTAAGGAATTTATTACAGAATAATATTATTGGAGAGTGATATTTTGAAAAATTTAGTAATAGTCGAATCACCAAGCAAATCAAGGACAATAGAAAAGTATTTGGGTAATGATTATAAAGTTTTGTCTAGTAAGGGACATATAAGAGATTTAGCAACAAAGGGGAAATATGGATTAGGTGTTGATATTGATAATCATTTTGCTCCAACTTATGAACTTATTAAGGGTAAAAAGAAAATGGTTAGTGAATTGAAAAAAGAAGTAAAAGCTGCTGATATGGTTTATCTTGCAACCGATCCCGATAGAGAGGGAGAGGCAATTAGTTGGCATTTGAAAGATGAGTTAAAGATTAAAGATTCTGATTATGAAAGAGTAGTGTTTAATGAAATAACAAAGGATACTGTTATAAAGGCATTTAGTAAGGCAAGAAAGATAGATGATGATTTGGTTCATAGTCAAGAAACGAGAAGAATATTAGATAGAATTATTGGTTTTAGGTTAAGTAAGTTAATGCAAGCCAAAACAGGTGGAAAGAGTGCTGGGAGAGTACAGAGTGTAGCACTTAAATTAATAGTGGATAGAGAAAGAGAAATCCAAAATTTTATTAAAGAAGAATATTGGACAATAGTGGCTAAATTTAATGATTTTGATGCATCTTTAGAAAAGTATAAAGATGATAAAGTAGAACTTCATAACGAAATCGAAGCGGATGATGTATTAAATAAGTTAGGTAATGTATTTAAAATAGAAAGTGTTGATAAGAAAGATAAGAAAAGGAGTTCAAAACCACCTTTTATAACTAGTACGTTAGAGCAAGAGGCAAGTATTAAACTAAATTTTACTTCTAAGAAAACTATGTCTTTAGCACAGAAATTATATGAGGGAATAGATTTAGAGGATGAAACAGTCGGTTTAATTACATATATGAGAACTGATTCTATTAGATTGAGTGATGAATATGTTAAATCAGCATATAAATATATAGAAACTAAGTATGGAAAAGAGTATTTGGGTATAGTAAAAAAGTCAAAGAAAACCGAAAATGTGCAAGATGCTCATGAAGCAATTAGACCTACTAGTGTAAATAGAACACCGGAATCAGTTAAGAAGTTTTTAACTCCTGATGAGTTTAAATTGTATTCAATGATATATAAAAGGGCTTTAGCGTCTTTGATGAAAGATGCTAAAAGTGAACAAACTACTGTAATACTTGATAATAATAATTATAAGTTTAAAACTACTGGTAGTGTAATTAAATTTGATGGATATTTAAAAGTATATGGAGATTATGAGGATAGTGAAGATGCGATAATTCCTCCTCTTGATACTTATAAATCTAATGTTTTAGTATCTAATGAAATAGATAAGGAACAACATTTTACTAAACCAAAACCAAGATATACGGAAGCAAAATTAATTAAGGAAATGGAAGAATTGGGTATTGGTAGACCATCAACATATTCTAAAACTATGGAAACGATAGTAGAAAGAGGTTATGTTAAAGTTGAAGAAAAGAAGTTTGTACCAACTGAAATAGGAATTGAAACAACAGATAAATTACAAGAATTTTTTAGTGATTTAATAAATGTAAAGTATACTGCTAAAATGGAGGATGATTTAGATAAAATAGCAGAGGGAGATTTAGTGTGGTATAATTTACTTGATAAGTTTTATAAAGAATTTGAACCAATGGTAAAAGATGCATTTGATAATATGGAAAAGAAAAAAGAAGAGGAAACTGGTGAAATGTGTCCTTTATGTGGTAATCCATTAGTTGTTAGAAGTGGAAAATATGGAAAATTTGTTGCATGTAGTAATTATCCTAATTGTAAATATGTAAAGAAAAAAGAAAAACAGGTAGTTGAAATATGTAAGTGTCCGGAATGTGATGGAATGATAGTGGAAAAAACTACTAAAAAGGGTAAGGTATTTTACGGATGTAATAACTATCCTAAATGTAAATATGCCACGTGGAATAAGCCAGAATAGGTATTTGTTTTACAAAAATGTTGACAAAATAAAACTTCAGTGATATAATAAGGCCACTTTTTGAAAAAGAAGAATAGGGGTGTTTAGGATGAACAAAGGATATATTTTCGAATATAGAAATGAGAATGAGTTTAGAAAGTTAGAAAGATCAGTTAAAAAGTATAATATGCTTGCTTATAAGAAATTAACTTTTGAATATTATGATTCTTTGAAAGAAGGTAAGTTTTTGGGGAAACTTATTTCAACAAACAGTAAAGAGGGATCTAAAGCATATTCATTAAAGATTCCAACAGATGAAATGTTTGCTAAAGTTCATGGAGATATGACTTTACATTATACTGTTTATGAGGATAAGAATATAGTATTACTTGAAACTATTACACCTGAAGATATATTATCAGAAGGTCATAGGACAGAGTTACCTACTTATAAGGGTGTAATGATATCTAAAGCAAATGCTGAAAAAGATATGTTTAAGATAAACTTGTTAAATATGTTAGAAAGATAAAACACGGATTGATCGTGTTTTTATATTAGTATAATTGTTTGCTTTTTAGCATGTTTTCAAATGCAGGTAGTCCATAAATTGGATTATAGTAATCATTAAATTCGTTTAGATGTGCGAGTGCTATTTTTGCTGTTTTTTCTAAATCATCATCTGTAACATTGGTTGAATTATTTATTTTTCCATGCTCTAGTTCTATGTTTAAGCCAGTTAAAAAATCACAAAGAGGGAATTTATCGAATTTTATATTTAGTTTATTTGCAATTTTTAATGCATCACTTTCATCAAACATAATATCACCATTAAATTATATGAATAACTATTAAAAATATTAAATTTGTGTTATACTTTTTATATGCCGATATAGCTCAGTAGATAGAGCAACTGTTTCGTAATCAGTAGGTCGTGGGTTTGATTCCTACTATCGGCACCAATTGATATATACTCGAACTTTTTCGAGTAAAAAATAAAACGACTTGTCAAAAAGGCGTTTTTATGTTATTCTGTATACAGATGAAGGAATCTTCATAAAATATTAAAGGAACACTTAATATTGCAGTGTTGAGTGTTACCCAAAATTTGTGTAGCATCTAATTCAATACTGAGTTAGGTGCGCTTTTATTTTAGAATTACAAAGAGTAATGCTATAAGTAAAAGGATGATAATGACTAAAGAACAGATTAAAAAATCTTTCTTACCCACAAGCATCACCTCCCATCTATAAAGATAGGGGTAGCACCCAACTATTAAATGTTCCTGTATATAATAGTAACAAACATTTGTTCTCTATTCAAGCATTTTTATAAATTATTTAACTATAATGCCATTTTAGCAGCACGGATTTGTTAATAACGGTGTGGAAAAGAGAAATTCTATTTTTAAATCCTTTTAAGTAAAGCTTTAAAAAGTTATATAGTTCAAGTAAGATTATTCCATGTTTTACTATCTGTGCATTCTTCGATTATTTTGTTGGTGATACATTTCGCATCATTCACTATATAATTCTTCAATTGCTAATTGTTTTTTTATATCTTGTCACCAAATTGATATATATTCGAACTATCTTGAGTTTTATATAAATACGAGTAACTTGTTAAAATTACTTTTATTTAAAAAGGGGTATTTAATTGATGAGATAAAAAAGTATAATAAATTTAACAAAAAGTGTTGATTTTTTATAAATTTTAATGTAGAATTAAGAAGTAATTGTTTGAAGGATGAAATGGGCTTGTAGCTCAGGTGGTTAGAGCGCACGCCTGATAAGCGTGAGGTCGATGGTTCAAGTCCATTCAGGCCCACCATTTATACGCCTCAATAGCTCAGTTGGTTAGAGCACTTGACTGTTAATCAAGGGGTCCTAGGTTCAAGTCCTAGTTGGGGCGCCATTTTTTTGGCCAGTTGGTGAAGTGGCTTAACACACCGCCCTTTCACGGCGGCATTCACGAGTTCGAATCTCGTACTGGTCACCATATTAGTGTATGACAAATCTTTATTTTAAAGGTTTGTTTTATTTTTATACTCCGAAACAATTTTTAAAAGTATTTATCAGTAGTTTTAGCCATTTCCTTTCTTGTATAATCAAGTCGTTAGCTGATGTGATACAAGAGAAGTGCAAAAGAATATGAAGCTCCATCTACGGGTAAGTAATAGTTATAAAGATGGTTGACATATTAAAGGGCTGTCAATGGGCTTACATATTTATGGTAAAATCACGTTTTTAGATGTGAATTTTTATTTATTAGGTATTGCATTATTGTTATATTTTTGTTAAAATTATTTTGTTATTTGGCCAGTTGGTGAAGCGGTTAACACATCACCCTCTCAAGGTGACATACATGGGTTCAAGTCCCATACTGGCTACCAAGTGTTTGTTACAGCATAAAATATGCTGTTTTATTTTGTTTTATATGTTATAATTAAGAATATTAATAGATTATCATAGGAGATATTATTTATGAAAAAGAAAAATTTTATTGATGGTGCAATCATATCCACCTTATGTTTAATTGTATGTAAGATATTGGGATTAGTTTATGTAATTCCATTTTATAAAATTATTGGTTCAAAGGGAGGAGCGCTTTATAGTTATGCTTATTCAATATATGCTGTGTTCCTTAATTTATCAACAGTAGGTATTCCTTCTGCTATAGCAAAGATTATTAGTGAGTATGATACTTTGTCTTTTAAATATTTAAAAGACAAATCTTATAATATTGCAAAAAAGATGTTATCGTTTATAGGAATAATTAGTTTTTGTATAATGTTTTTATTTTCTGATCTTATTGCAAAAGGTATAATTGGTGGGGTAACTGGAGGGAATACGGTAGAGAGTGTATCTATTGCTATAAAGGTTGTTTCACTTGCTCTTTTAGTAGTTCCTAGATTAAGTATTTTAAAGGGCTATTTTATAGGGAATAGATATTTAAGAGAAGGAAGTATATCTGGTATTATTGAACAATTTGTTAGGGTATTGGTTATTATATGTGGTAGTTATATAACAGTTAAGGTATTTAATTTAGATGTTGAGTATGCTGTTTATGTTGCAGTTTTAGGAGCTTCTGTTGGTGCTTTTGTGTCTTATGTATATTTGAAGAAGAAATCTTTGCCAATATTAAAAAATAATGAAGAGGCAGAAATTACAGATGAAGAGGCAAAAGTTACTAATAAAATGCTTATAAAAAAGATTGTTGTATATGCAATTCCATTTGTAATTATTTCGATGCTTCAGTCTGCTTATAATGTTGTTGATACTTTTACAGTAGTAAAGACACTTACTAATATTGGTTTTAGTGCAGAAGTTGCAGAAACAACAATAGGTGTAATAAGTACTTGGGGTTCTAAACTTAATATGATAGTTGTATCTATTTCAATAGGTATTACGTCTAGTTTGATTCCTAATGTAGTAGGAAGTTATACTAAAGGTGATTTTAAGGACATTAATGATAAAATAAATTTAACATTTAAAATGCTTATATATTTAACTGTTCCTATGGCGATTGGTATGAGCTTTTTATCTTTACCTATTTGGCACGTTTTTTATGGAGTAGATGAGTTAAGTACTAGTATATTTAAATATTATATATTGCAAGTTATTTTATATGGTTTATTTACAACTTTGACTACGATTACTCAATCTATGAATCAATCGAAAATAACTATTGGATCTTTAATAATAAGTTTTGTTATTAAGCTTGTTTTAAATGTTCCAATGATGTATTTATTAAGTTATGTTGGGGCTCCTGCATATTATGGTCCAATTATAACTGATGTTTTATCTATATTAATTGTGTTAATTGGTGTATTAGGAGTTTTAAGTAAAAAATATAATTTTAGTTATATGGAATTATTTCCTTATACTTTAAAAGTGATGGTATCTTTAAGTGCAATGCTTGTGGTACTTAGTTTATTAAAATTAATTTATTTTGATAATGTGACTGTATTATCTGCAATTATAACTATTGTTATATATACAGTGGTTGGTGGATTTACATATTTTTATGTATCAAGTAAGTTCAAACTATTAAATCAAATATTAGGTGATAATTATTTTTCTAAGTTAAAAAATAAATTTATTAAGAAAGGTAAGGAAAATGTATGAATGTTTTGATTGTGCCTTCTTGGTATCCTGAGGGGAATGATGAATTATTAGGAATTTATCATAAGGAATTTGCGAGTGCGATATCTGATTATGTTAATACTAATATGTTATATATTTATAGAATTGGTCTTAGTTATGTGTTTAAATATCCGTTTATGAAAAAATTAGAAATAGATGATTTAGGAACATATAAAGTATATAAATTTAAGATGCTTGATATTGGTAAAATATTTCCTAAATTACAAATGAGATTATATGCAAGAAAACTAGAGAAGAGTTTTAAGAAGTATTTGAAAGATAATAAGTTTCCAGATGTTATACATGCTGAGGTTACTTTGCCAGCTGGCTATGCATGTGCAAAATTGGGTAAAAAGTATAATATACCAGTATTAGTTACTGAACATTCTTCTAATTATTATCAATATTTTAAAGGAGATAATAAAGAGTTTGGTGATTATGTTTTATCAAATACTTTATTTAGTACAGTTAGTAGATATATGAAAGATGAGTTGTCTCTTTCTTGTTGTGAGATAATTCCTAATATAGTAGATGTGGGTGTATTTAATAAAAAAAGGTATAAAAGGGGAGCTACTTTACGTTTAGTGGTTGTGGCTGGATTTAGGAATGGTAAGAATTTAGATGATATAATAAAATGTGTGGATGTATTGGTGCATAAGAGAAATATGAATGTTCATCTTGATATGGTTGGTGATGGATATTTAATGGAATATTTAAAAGAGATGGTAGGTAATTTAAAACTTAATGATTATGTTACTTTTACTGGAAGAAAGAGTAAGGAAGAGGTATCTTCTATATTAGCAAATAATGATATATATTTGATTGCAAGTGATACTGAAACATTTTGTATACCAGGAGTTGAAGCACTTGCGTCTGGTTTAGTGTTGGTAAGTTCTAGGTGTAAAGGGCCTTTAGAATATATTGATAGTAAATGTGGTGAATTTTTTGATGCTCATGATATAGAGGGTATGTGTGATGCAATAGAGCGTGTTAGTAAAAAGTTGGATAAATATGATGTGAATTATTTAAGAAGTGTTTCTTTAAAGTATTCAAGAGAAAATGTAGCGAATATTGCAATAAATGTATATAAAAAGATGTTAGATAAAAATAAAAAAGCACATTAGTTAAATGTGCTTTTAATAATTTCACTAGAGGCCGACCCCCTGAGAAGCGACCTCAAAAAGAATAAAAAGGGGTTGGCTAGTGTGATACTAGCAGCCAATCCAATAATTTGGATTGGTATTTGTTATAATACTTATAAAGTGGTCAGTTGTCAACAATTTTTTACAAATATTTTAAATATTTTGATATAATTGTTTTGGGTGGTGATTCTGTGAATGATTTATTACAATTAAAGGGAGTAGGAGATAAAACTTTGTTACTTTTAAATAAATTAAATATTTATACGATTAATGATTTAATTACATATTATCCTTATAGATATGATTTGTTAAAAAAAACAAATCTTAATAGTGAAAAGGTTATAATTGAAGGGATTGTTGAGACAATACCAAGTGTTTATAGAATTAAATCTAATATGAATAAAATGCAGTTTAATGTGAATGCTTTAAATAAAATAATTAAGGTAGTGATATTTAATAGAGGGTTTATGAAAAATAATCTTACTATTGGTAAAAAAATAGTTTTAATTGGAAAATATAATGATAAGAGTAATACATTAACTGTATCTGATATATTATTTAATATTGATTTAACAACACCTAAAATAATTCCTTTTTATAGTACGTGTGATGGACTTAATAAAAAAAATTTTCATACTATTATAAATAATGCGTTATTAACTCATCCATTAGTAATAGATTATATTCCAGATTATATTAAAAATATGTATTCTTTTTTGAATAAGTATGATTCACTTGTTAATATACATAATCCAAAGGATATTTCTATTTTAAAAAAAGCTATGATTCGTCTTAAGTATGAAGAGTTATTTATGTTTATGCTTAAGATAAATATGCTTAAAAGTTATAATTCAGAAATATCTAAAAGTTATAATAAAAATGTTGATGTATCTTTGATAGATAATGTGGTAAAGAATCTTCCTTATAATCTTACACCTGATCAAAATACATCGTTGTATGAAATAATAAATGATTTAAATAGTGATAAAAAGATGAGTAGGTTATTAGAGGGAGATGTAGGTAGTGGTAAAACTATAGTTGCATTTATTGCAATATATGGGATGATTAAGTCGAATTATCAGTGTGCACTTATGGCACCTACTGAGATACTTGCAATGCAACATTATGTAAATTTTAAGAAAATGTTTGGTGATGTTAATGTTGAGTTATTAACTGGTAGTATTTCAAAGAAGAAGAAAGAGGAAATTAATAAAAGGTTAGAAAATAATGAGATAGATTTTATAATAGGGACGCATGCGATAATCCAAGATGATGTAAATTTTAGTAATTTAGGACTTGTTGTTACTGATGAACAACATAGATTTGGTGTAAATCAAAGGAATAATTTAAAAAACAAAGGAATTATGCCAGATATACTTTATTTAAGTGCAACTCCTATTCCGAGAACTTATGCACTTACAATATATGGTGATATGGATATAAGCATAATTAAGACAATGCCTGTTGGTAGGAAAAAGGTTTTAACTATATTAAAGGATGAAAGTGAGATAAAGGATGTTCTTTATATGATAAAGAAAGAACTTGATAAAAAACATCAAATTTATGTAGTAGCGCCTTTAATAGATGGTGAAAATAATGATAGTGTTACTACACTTGTAAGACAATATTCTCTTGCGTTTAAAAATTACAATATAGGTATGCTTCATGGGAAATTAAAACCAAAGGATAAAGATGAGGTAATGAAAAAATTTATAGATAAGCAGATAGATATACTTATAAGTACAACTGTAATAGAAGTGGGTGTGGATGTTAAGAATGCTACTATGATTGTTATTCACAATTCAGAATTGTTTGGGCTTTCTACTCTTCATCAGTTAAGAGGTAGGGTTGGAAGAAATGATTTTGATTCTTATTGTATTTTAATTGGAAATAAGAATAATGAAAGGAATAAAATAATGCAAAGAGTTAGTGATGGATTTACTATTAGTGAAGAGGACTTTAAATTAAGGGGTTCTGGAGATTTATTTGGTGTGAAACAAAGTGGTGATTTGAATTTTAAAATAGCTGATTTGAGGAAAGATTTTAAGATATTATTGCAAGCAAAAAAAGATAGTCAAGAATTTTTAGGAAGTGGTAATTTGGACAATTATGAAGATATAAAAAAAGAGATGTATAGGAGTTTAAATTTAGTTGATGTTTAATAGAATATATATAGAAATCACAAATGTTTGTAATTTGAATTGTGATTTTTGTCCTCATACCAATAGAAAAAAGAAGTTTATGAGTGTAGATGAATTTGCTTTAATTATGGAAAAAATAAAGGGATATACAAGCTATATATATTTGCATGTAAAGGGTGAACCTTTAATTCATCCTGAACTTGATAAGATATTAAAAATAGCAAATAGTTATAATTTAAATGTAAATATAACTACTAATGCAAGAATATTAAAAGATAAATTAGATATAATTATTAATAATAAAATTAGGCAATTAAACATAAGTTTACATAGTTTTGATTCGTTAGATGAGATAGAAGAAATATTATATGTAATAGATAAGATAAGTGATTCATATATATCTTTAAGATTGTGGAATAATAAAGATAATAGTGATATATTGAAATTATTAGAAAGACATTATAATAAAAATATTACAAATGATAAAAGGTTTACGCTTGGGGATAATGTATTTTTAGATAGGGATGTATTATTTTCTTGGCCAGATATAAATATTGATGAAATAAGTAAATATGGTACATGTAAGGGTGGAAAGAATCAACTTGCTATATTAGTTGATGGTACTTTAGTACCTTGTTGTCTTGATAATGATGGATATAATAAGTTGGGAAATATATTTGAAAGTGATTTGGAAAGTGTATTAAAAAGTAATAATTATAGAAAAATAGTAAATGGATTTAATAATAATATATTAGTAAGTGAATTATGTAAAAGATGTGGTTATATAAAGAGATTTAAAGGAGGGATATAGTATTAAGAAATATAAGGAAGTAAATATTAGTTTCTATAATAAGAATGTAGCAGAAGATATAAAAATAATGCATATTAGTGATATACATTATTCTGGGTTAAAAGATAGTAGTAGATTAGAAAAATTATATAATATTATAAAAAATTATAAAACTAATTATATATGTATAACAGGTGATTTAATTGATTCGAATAATGTAGTAGAAAGTGATATTAATTCTAAATATTTAATTGAATGGATAAAAAAATTAAGTAAGTTATCTGTAATACTTATATCACTTGGTAATCATGATATATTTTTAAGAAATAGGCATAAATTAGTTAAATATTATAATAAAGATTTTTGGAATAGGATAAGAAGTATAAATAATGTATATGTACTTGATAATGAAGCTTATTCTGATAAAAATATATATGTTTATGGGTTTACTTTATCTTATGAGTATTATTATAAATATAAAAAAGAAAGTGTTAAATTATTATTAGATGAAATAAATAAAAATAGGGTAAACGAAATAAATGAAAATAAGCTTAAGATATGTATGATGCATTCGCCACTTAGATTAAGTGAAAAATCAGTAAAGGAAAAATTTAATTGTTATGATTTGATATTAACAGGTCATATGCATAATGGTGTAGTTCCGCCTATAATAGATGAGATATTTGATAATGATATAGGTATAATATCTCCTGGTAAGAAATTGTTTCCTAAGATGGCAAGGGGTATTATAATTGATAATAATATTTTATCGATATCTGCTGGTATGATAAAGTTTCATGTTACAGTTACGCCTTTAATTAGGTGGGCTAATATTATATATCCAATTCCGATAAATATAATAAACGTTACTAATAAAAAATGTGATACTAAAAAATCACATAGATATGTTAAGCAAAATTATTGACAAAAATTTTAGATTATATTATTATTAGAGTGTACAAATGATAAATTTGTGCACACTCTTACTGTTTTGTGTGAGAGTGAATTCAACCAAAACCCCCTGAAAGGAGTCTTCCCCCCAGAAGACTCCGCCTTTTTTAATTTTGAGCACAATATAAATATGTGAAATTTAATTATTTATGATACAATTAACTGTGAAGGTGTGATAATATATTTAATTTGCCATGATAAACGTATTTTAAAAGTGCAAATTTAGGAGGAATTGAACTAAATAAGAGTATTGATTAAATTTTAATTTCTCTAAAACCCCCAGTTTTTTGTTATATTATGGGGGATTTATTATGATAAATATAGAATAATATAATTGAATAAAAAATATTATGAAAGTATGGAGTTGATTTAGTGTTAAGTTTAATAAAAAGATTAGATAAAAAGCAATGGTTACTTATGATTATAAGTGTAATATTTATTGCTTTGCAGGTATTTTTAGATCTTAAGATACCTGATTATATGTCGAATATAACATCTTTGCTTCAAACAGAGGGAACTAAGGTAAGTGATTTGTATATTCCTGGTGGAAAAATGTTGCTTTGTGCTTTTGGTTCTCTTGTATCTGCAGTTATTGTTGGGTATGTTATATCTTTTATTGCGTCATCTTTTTCTAGAAATTTAAGAAAAGATATATTTAGTAAAGTTATGGATTTTGGTATGGAGGAAATAAAGAAATTCTCTACTAGCAGTTTAATAACTCGTACTACAAATGATGTGACGCAGGTTAGAATGTTACTTTCTATGGGATTACAAATGCTTATAAAGGCACCCATTACTGCTGTTTGGGCAATACTTAAAATATTAGGTAAGAGTTTTGAGTGGAGCATTGTTACTGCAGTTGCTGTATGTATTCTTTTATTGATTATAAGTGTTATAGTTATATTTGCTATACCTAAGTTTAAAATTATTCAAAAGTTGACTGATAATTTAAATAGAATTACTTTAGAGGGCTTAAAGGGTATTAGAGTAGTTAAGGCATATAATGCAGAGGAATATCAAGAAAGTAAGTTTGAGAAGGCAAATGATGAACTTGCTAGTACTCATTTGTTTACTCAAAAGATAATGTCTATAATGTCACCTGGTATGTATTTGATAATGAATGGATTAACTCTTTCTATATATTTTATAGGAGCAATATTGTTAAATAGTGCTTCTATGATGGATAGAATAGGTATATTTAGCGATATGATAGTTTTCTCAAGTTATGCAATGCAGGTTGTTATGTCATTTATGATGCTTTCTATTGTGTTTATAATGTATCCTAGGGCAAGTGTGTCTGCAAAAAGAATACTAGAAGTTCTTAATACAAGTTCTAAAATTCATGATGGAAGTGTATTAAGTACTAAAAATAGGGGAACAGTTGAATTTAAGAATGTTTCATTTAAATATCCAGATGCAGAGGAGTATATGCTTAGAAATATAAGTTTTAAAGCCAATAAAGGTGATGAGATTGCAATTATTGGTAGTACTGGTTGTGGTAAAAGTACTTTGATAAATTTAATACCGAGGTTTTATGATGCTTCTAGTGGTGAGGTTTTAGTGGATGGTGTTAATGTTAAAGATTATAATTTAGAAAGCTTGTATAATAAAATAAGCTATGTTCCACAAAAACCAGTAATATTTAGTGGAACTGTTAGAGATAATATTTGTTATGGTAATAATACAAAAGGTGAAATAACTGATGATGAAATGAGGAAATCTGCTGAAGTTGCACAGGCATCTGATTTTATAAATAAAATGGAAAATGGGTATGATGCACATATTGCACAAGGGGGTACTAATATATCTGGTGGTCAAAAGCAAAGATTGGCGATTGCAAGGGCTATTGCTAGAGATCCGGAAATATATATATTTGATGATTCATTTAGTGCACTTGATTATAAGACAGATTATTTGCTTAGAAAAAAGTTAAAAGAGTATACAAAGAATGCAACTTTATTTATAGTTGCTCAAAGAATAGGAACTATTAAAAATGCAGATAAAATAATAGTATTGGATGATGGTGTATGTGTTGGTATGGGGAAACATCAGGAATTATTGAAAAAATGTAAGGTGTATAAAGAAATTGCTTTATCGCAATTATCAAAGGAGGAGTTAGAAAATGAATAATAGAAGATCTCCTGCTAGTAAACCAAAGGATTTTAAAAAAGCAATTATTAATTTGTTTGGTTATTGTAAGGATTATTATAGATTAATAATATTTGCAATTGTTTTATCTATTATTAGTTCTATATTTTCTATAATTGGTCCAGGTAAGGTCCGTGATATAATAAATGAAATAACTATTGGGCTTACTAGTACAATAAATATGGAAGTTATTAAAGATATTACGTTGTTTCTTGCTGTAATGTATGTTTTAGGTGCGATATTTCATTATGTAGAAGCATATTTGATGGCAATAATGACTAATAAGCTTTCTAAAAATTTAAGGAATAAAATATCAGTTAAAATAAATAAAATACCACTTAAATATTTTGATTCTACTAGTTATGGTGATATTTTGTCTAGGGTAACTAATGATGTTGATACAATTAGTCGTACTTTGAGTGAAAGTGTAAGTGATTTGGTTTCTTCAATAGTTCTTTTTATAGGTGTTGTGTTGGTTATGTTTATAACTAATCCAGTAATGGCAATTACAGGTATATTAGCGTCTTTAATTGGATTTTCTTTACTTGCATTTATATTGGCTAAATCTCAGAAGTATTATGAGATTCAACAAAAAGAGTTAGGTAATTTGAATGGACACATAGAAGAGGCATATTCTGGGCATAATGTAGTTAAGGTATATAATAATGTTGAAAATTCAAAGGATGAGTTTGAAAAAATTAATGAGAAGATGTTTAATTCTTCTATAAAGAGTCATTTTTTATCAGGACTTATGCCTCCAATTATGGGGTTTATTGGAAACTTTGGATATGTTGCTATATGTATAGTTGGATCTATACTTGTAATAAATGGAAAAATTAATGTTGCTACTATTGTTTCGTTTATGATGTATACAAGATTGTTTACGAGTCCGCTTTCAACTATTGCACAAGGTTTTATAGAGCTTCAAAGTGCTGCTGCTGCAAGTGAGAGAGTAAGTGAGTTTTTAAGTGAAAGTGAATTAGAAGATGAGAGTAGTAAAACTTTAGTACTTGATAGAAATAAAGTGGAAGGTAATATAGAATTTAATCATGTTGTGTTTGGCTATGATGATGATAAAAATATTATTAAAGATTTTAATGTAAGTGTTGAGAAGGGTGAAAAAGTAGCTATAGTTGGACCTACTGGTGCAGGTAAAACTACAATGGTTAATTTGTTAATGAGATTTTATGAAATCAAGAATGGAAGTATTACAATAGATGGAGTTAATACTAAAGACATAACAAGGGAAAATGTTCATGATTTGTTTTGTATGGTATTGCAAGATACCTGGGTATTTGAAGGAACTATTAAGGAAAATATTATATATAATAGAAAGAATATAACTGATAATGAAGTAGAGGATGCTTGTAGGGTGGTTGGACTTGATCATTTTATAAAAACATTACCTCTTGGTTATGATACGGTATTGGGTGATATTGAAAGTTTATCTGCTGGTCAGAAGCAACTTTTGACTATTGCGAGGGGAATGTTAAGTGATGCACCATTTCTTATTTTGGATGAGGCGACTAGTAGTGTTGATACAAGAACGGAGGAACTTGTGCAAAAGGCAATGGATGCTCTTACAAAAGGAAGAACCTCGTTTATTATTGCACATAGATTGTCTACTATAAAAAATGCTGATTTAATATTGGTAATGAAGGATGGTAACATTATTGAGCAAGGTAGTCATAATGAGTTAATGGAGAAGAATGGTTTTTATACAGAATTATATAATTCGCAATTTCAGAATTAATTGTTAAAAATAGTTAAGAATATAAATGGTGGTTTTATGACAAAAAAATACATTTATATTCTTTTTTCTTCATTTGTTTTATTTTTGGTTTTTTCATTCAAGGGTGATAAAACTATTACTGTTTTTAATGAATACGAATATATAGATGATTATAAGTTTGATAATTATATATTAACTTTTGATGATTGTGAATTAAATTTATCTAATTTTAAGGATGTATTTAGTTATTTTAATGATTTAGAATTTAAGATATTGGAAATTGTTCCATATAAAAATGATAATATTAAGTATTTGTATTATAGTGATAATTTGGATTATATAATATCTAATTTTAAAAGCAAATATTTAGATAGCGTTATAGATAAATCTAGTTATATTACTAATATTTGTATTAAAAATGTGAAAATAAATACTGCTAATAAGTATATTAGTGAATTTAGAAATAAGAAAAAATAAAACCCAATTCTATTATTGAATTAGGTTTTGTTTTTATTTAATATTGTATGGATCTGATAAAGAGCCATTGCCTGAGTGATATAGTACATCATTTCTAAGTGCTATTATTGGTTTTATTGATTTTCTCATGTATGCATCAGTTTTCTTAACTCCTTCATAAGTATCAATATAATATACCTTTGATGTATCATTAACATCTGCAGTAATAGTCCAATTGTTTTGATTCAAGAAGTTATAGTTTTGACAGTTTTTAGTATTTGTTGTACTGCAAAGTGGATCTAAACTTGCGTTCATATAATCGTTTACTGTTATAATTGATGCATTTTGGTTATCTAAGATTTTAGTACAAGTATCAATATTTGTTTGCGACATATCTACTTTACCAATACAAACACTGAATTTTGTTAATCTAGATAATCTTTCAGCATTAAATTCTGCTATATCCTTACTATATAAATTGTCTAAATATTCTTTTAATCTACTTATTTCATAATCATTAATACCAACTTGATTGTCTTTGTTATTGTTATATCTATCGTCCCAAGATATATATTCAAATGGTTTATCACTATATACCATTTTTATATTATTAGAAGAGTCAATACCTATTATTCTCCATTTAACACCTGCAAACATTACATAGTTGTTTGGATTTTCACCTCTAAATATATAAGAACCATTGTAATTATATAACCCGTCATTTGTCGTTTCTATATTTTGCATTAATTTGCTTACTAATGTTTTAGAATCTCTATCACAATTTATAAATGGTGTATATATGTATTCACCGTTAATTTTAGTTACTACTACATACGAAGAGCAATTAGCACCTTCTTTATTTTCGCTTATGTATCCAGTTGATATCAAAGTAGATAAATTAACTTTACTTGAATCATAATTTTCTTTTGGTAATAATCCGGTATGTTCGTTATAATATTTTATTGCAGCATTTTTCAATAAATTATTATTTATTCCTTTATTTTTATTTCCTACTATTATAACTGCAATAATGATAATTAATATTATTATAACTATTGCTATTAATAGTGTCCTAAGTAGTTTATTTTCAAATAGTTTTTTTAAATTTTCCATTCTTTCACCTCAGTTAGATTATAACTTTCAATATGATTATTTGTCAACTAATCTATATAAATTAAATGATGGTTGATTAAATAATCTTAGATTTACTTTACTATTTCCAATTCCTCCAGATATATAAAAATCAGTATTACCAATTTTGTAATATGGATCATAATAATTTTTTGCATTGTTTGGTTTATATATGGCTCCAATTTTTGGGATTCTTACTTGACCATTATGTGAGTGACCTGCAAGAACTAGATTAAAATCATATTTTAAAATTTTATCAATATTATCAGGGTAATGTGTTATAAATATTTTATAGTTATAATTTTGTGTATTTAACTTTTCTTTGACATCATTGTTTATTCCAGATTGTATATCTGCACCAGTAATAAATATACTAGATAGATCCTTACTATATATTACTTCGTAATTGTTGTTTAAAGATTTGAAATGTGATTTGTCCATAAGTGCTTCATATGATATGTTGTTTTTATCTTCATCTCCATTTACATAATAATTTCCGTATGTACTTTTTATTTTAGATAGATTGTTAACTAAGATTTTTTCAATGTCTTCTGTTAATTTTGTTTTGTTATCTAATAAATCTCCTGTAAAGAATACTATATCTGGTTTGGTTTCATTTATTAAGTTGACAAGTTTTTTTAGTTTGTTATCATCAACTCCCATTCCATAATGTAAATCTGTGAAATGTACTATTTTTATTCCGTATAGAGATTTTGGAATTTTACTTGTAACTTTGTATTCTCTTATAATTATTCCTTTAGTACCAATAAATCTCATTGTAAGAAAAAGGAATGTTATAATAAGAATTACTGTCAAAATTATTTTCCATTTTAATTTGAGTTTTTTCTTAATCATAAAATCCTCCTATACAGCGCCACTTATAAAATATAAAATCATAAGTATAGTATTATGTATAAAATGTAATGTTATTGTAGTAAATATATTTTCACTATCTGTATATATGTACATAAATATTCCACCAAGTATTCCGTATGGAATTATATATAATAAATCAAGTAAACCAGAATATGTTCCTACAACATGTGCGAGTCCAAATAATAGAAATCCCATAAAAATACTTAATTTTTTATTTATGAATATATTATTAACTGTTTTTCTAAATGCAAGTTCTTCTGCAATTGGTGCGACGATACAAGTGGACATTATACTATAGATAGGTAATATCTTAGTAATTTCTCTTATAGCAGTTTCATTACTTGAATTATCTGTTTTTGTTATGGTAGAAATTATAATATTTGCTATACCCATTAGAAATATTCCAAGTAACCAATATTTGATATATTTGTCTGCATATTTTTCAATATTTGGTTTAAAATCATTTAAATCCTTTTTTAAATCTTTTTTGTATATCAATATTAATCCGATAAGTGGTATTAGTTCTATAATATATATAAAACCAATTCTATATATTATGTTTAATTTTGATATATCAATACCTGTTATAGTTAGAATAAATGTGACTATATAGGAAAAAGAAAAATATAGTGTGAAAATTATAATACTTTTAATTATTTTTTTAATTTTGTCTTTCATAAATCCTCCAATTATAATAATTATAACACAAAAAAGATTGTTTTTTAAATAATATATGATATAATACATTTAACAACGAAGAGTGGGCAATACCCACTCTTTGAATTTGATTGGAGGATATATGAGTTTAGAAGATAAAATCTTGAATGTGATTAAGAATGATGTAAATAATATTGGAATAGAAATTAAAGAGGTAAAGTATCTTAAGGAAAATGGAGTAAATTATTTAAGAATATTTATAGATAAAGAACCATTTATAAATATAGATGATTGTGTTAATGTTACTAATTTAATAAATCCTATATTGGATAAGTATGATTTTATAGATGAACCATATATGCTTGACATATCATCTGTTAGTAAAGGAGGCAATTATGAATAAGGAAGAGTTTATTAAAGCAGTAGATATTGTGTCAAAGGAAAAATGTATTTCAAGAGATGTAATATTTGAGGCGATGGAATTAGCACTTCAGAGTGCTTATAAGAAAAATTTTGATTCTAAAACTAATGTAAGGGTAAGTATTAATAGAGATACTGGAGATATAAAGGTTTATTCAGTATTAAATGTAGTTGATGAGATTAGTGATGAAGATGAGGAGGCATATTCTAAAATATTAGTGGATGATGCAGAAAAAATAGTTAAAGGGATTAAGGTTGGTGAAACTATTGAAACAGAAGTTACTCCAAGGGATTTTGGTAGAGTAGCAACTGCAACTGCAAAACAAGTAATAACTCAAAAAATAAGAGAAGCAGAAAGAAATAGTATAATGAATGAGTTTGAAGGAAAGCAAGATGAATTACTTGTTGGTATAGTTAGTAGAGAAGATGCTGTTAATTATTATATAGATTTAGGTAGAGCACATGGAATTTTGCCTAAGAAAGAGTTGATTCCTGGTGAGAAAATAGAAATGGGTTCTAGTGTGAAAGTATATGTTACAAAAATAGATGATACTGGTAAGGCACCTTTAATACTATTATCAAGAAGTCATTATGGTTTTATTAAAAGATTATTGGAACTTGAGGTACCTGAATTACAAGAAGGCATAGTTAAGCTTTATAGTGTTGCAAGGGATGCTGGTTCTAGAAGTAAGGTTGCTGTATATTCTGATAATCCAAGAGTGGATGCTATTGGTGCATGTATTGGTGAAAAGAGTTCTAGAATACTTAGAATGATGAAGGAACTTAATGGTGAAAAACTTGATATAGTTTTATATGATAAAGACCCAGTTAAGTTTATTAAAAATGCGTTAAGTCCAGCAAAAGAAGTTAATGTAATTATAATGGATCCTAAAAATAATGTTGCTCTTGCTGTAGCAGAAGGTGATCAATTATCTCTTGCTATTGGTAAAAAGGGTCAAAATGTAAGATTGGCTGCTAGATTAACAAAGTATAGAATAGATGTAAAGACAAATGAAGAATTAAAAGAATCTGGCATAAATATTTCTTTTGAGTAGGTGAAATATGAAAAAGATACCTATGAGAACTTGTGTTGTTACAAAGGAGAAATTAGAAAAAAGAGATTTAATAAGAGTAGTAAGAACTCCTGTTGGTGAAGTTGAAATAGATTTAACAGGAAAGATGAATGGTAGAGGAGCATATATTAAAAAGGATATAAATGTAATAGAAAAAGCGAAAAAAACTAAGATTTTGGAAAGACATTTGGAAGTAAGTGTTCCTGATAGTGTTTATGAGGAGTTAGAAAATTATGTAAAATAAATGATGAGAAAGAGGTGAAAGATATGATGACAGTTAAAGAGTATGCACTTGATGTAAATAAGGATGTAAAAGTAATTTTAGAGAAATGTGCTTCTTTGGGGTTTGATAAGTATAAAGAAGATGATTTGTTAACAGAAGAAGAGGTAATTGATTTAGATAATGCTGTTTATAGTGAAGATGATGAGGAAGAAAAACTTATTGATAAAGTAGAAGAGATTGTGTCTAATATGAAGGTAGATGATACAGTTAAGGTTCAGAAATTAAAAAAGAAAAGTGAAATAAAAGAACTTTCTGATTTTAAAAATAAGAAAAAAGAGATGTATAAACATAAGGAAAAGCTTATGTCAAATGCTCCAAATAAAGAAGATAATAAAATAGTTTATAAGGAAAACATGACTCTTTCTATGTTTGCAAATGAACTTAATGCAAATCCTATTGATTTAATAAAGAAATTTATGTCTTTGGGTGTAATGGTAAATTTAAATAGTCCTATTTCATTTTCTGATGCTGAATTAGTAGCAATTGATTATAATAAAGAATTAAAGAAAGCAGAAACGATGGATGCTACTAATTTTGAAAAGTTAGAAATAACAGATGATGAAGAAAATTTAAAAGAAAGACCTCCTGTTGTTACAATTATGGGACATGTTGATCATGGTAAAACTAGTTTGCTTGATGCAATTAGAAAGTCTAGTATTACAAGTGGTGAAGCAGGTGGGATAACTCAGCATATTGGTGCTTATCAAGTAGAAAAAAATGGTAAGAAGATAACATTTATTGATACACCTGGACATGCTGCATTTACTGAAATGAGGGCAAGAGGTGCTGCTATTACTGATATAGTAATTGTTATAGTTGCAGCTGATGATGGTGTTATGCCTCAAACTAAGGAAGCAATTGATCATGCAAAAGCAGCAAAAGTACCAATAATTGTTGCTATAAATAAAATAGATAAACCAAATGCAAATATAGAAAAAGTTATGACAGAAATGACGGAAGCTGGTCTTACTCCTGATAAATGGGGTGGAGATACAACGTTTGTAAATATATCTGCGTTAACTGGTGAAGGAATAGATGAGTTGTTAGAAACAATATTGTTGATAGCCGAGTTGAGAGAGTTAAAAGCAAATCCTAATAGATATGCATTAGGTACAGTAATAGAAGCAAAGTTGGATAAGAATGTTGGTTCTATTGTAACTTTACTTATTCAAAATGGTACTTTAAGAATAGGGGATCCAATAGTTGTAGGAACGTCTTTTGGTAAAGTTAGAACTCTAAAAAATGATTTAGGTGTTGAAATAGTAGAAGCATTACCTAGTACTCCTGTTGAAATAACTGGTGTAAATAGTGTTCCATCTGCGGGTGATAAATTTATGGCTTTTGAAACAGAGAAACAAGCAAAATCTATTGCTGATGCAAGAAGTGAAAAAGCAAAGCAAATGCAAAATAAGAATACTAATTCTCTTTCATTAGATGATTTGTTTTCTAAGATAGAGAGTGGAGTAAAAGAGATAAATATAATACTTAAAGCAGATGTAAAAGGTAGTGAGGAAGCAGTTAAAAATGCTCTTGAGAAAATTGATGTTAAGGGAGTTAAAACAACTGTTATAAGAAGTGGTACTGGTACAATAACTGAGAGTGATGTTGTTCTTGCCAATGCGTCTTCTGCAATTATTATTGGATTTAATGTGCGTCCATCTTCAAAAACAAAAGAGTTGGCGAAGGAATATAATGTTGATATAAGATTATATAATATTATATATAAGGTTATAGAGGAGTTAGAAGCGGCTATGAAGGGTATGCTTGATCCGGAATATGAAGAGAAAATATTAGGTGAAGCAGAGGTAAGACAATTATTTAGATTTTCTAAGGTTGGTACTATTGCAGGAAGCTATATAACGAATGGTATTATTAAGCAAAATAGTAAAGCAAGATTAATAAGAGATGGAGTAGTGTTGTATGATGGTGTTATCGCATCTATTCAAAGGGAAAAAGATTCAGTTAAAGAAGTAAAACAGGGCTTTGAATGTGGAATTACGTTAGAGAATTTTAATGACATAAAGGAAAAAGATGTGATTGAAGCATATGAGATGGTAGAGGTAAAAAGATGAAGGTAAAAACAGAGAGATTAGCTAGTTTATTACTTAAAGAAGTAAATGATATATTATATAATGAGATAAGAGATGAAGATATAATAGGTGTAACTGCTACTTATATAAAGCTTGCTGATGATTTGAGTTATGCAAAAATATATTGTTCAGTATTTGATTTATCAAAAAAAGATAAGGCGTTACATGATTTAAATAATGCAGAGGGTTACATAAAAAGTATTTTATGTAAGAGAAAGTTGCCTTTAAGGGTAATACCTGAATTGGAATTTGTATATGATGAATCAATAGAGTATGGAATGAAAATAGAGAAAATATTAGAAAATACTAAGAGAGAAGATTAAAGCACGAATATGTGCTTTTTCTTTATTACATTTTGTGATAGTATAGTTTTGGTGATATTATGGATATACAAAAAAGTATAATAAAAAAGTTTAGGAGAAAGATTTGGAGTAAGTTTGTAAAAGTAATAAAGGAATATGAACTTATTAAAGAAGGGGATAAAATAGCAGTATGTATAAGTGGTGGAAAGGATTCATTTTTACTTGCAAAATGTTTGGAGGAATTAAAACAACATGGACAATTTAAGTTTGATTTAGAGTTTATATGTATGAATCCTGGTTATAAAGATGAAGTTATGAATAAAATATTAGAAAATGCAAAAATAATGAATATTGATTTAAAGGTATTTAATAGTAATATATTTGATGTTGTGAAGAATAATGCATTGGATTCTCCATGTTATTTATGTGCTAGAATGAGAAGGGGATTTTTATATAGTAAAGCAAAAGAACTTGGATGTAATAAAATTGCGTTAGGGCATCATTTTAATGATGTTATTGAAACATCTTTATTAAATATTATTTATGCTGGTAGGTATGGTGGTATGCCGCCAAAACTAAGAAGTGATAATTTTTCTGGTATGGAACTTATAAGACCTCTTTATTTAGTTAAAGAAGATGATATTATTAGTTTTGCTAATTATAATAATTTAGAATTTATTGATTGTGCATGTTTGATATCAAAGAAGAAAAATGATTCTAAACGGAAATATATAAAAGAACTTATTAAAGAATTGGTAAAAGATAATAAAAATGCTGATATAAATATATTTAGAAGTTTAGAAAATGTAAATTTGGATACTTTAAATGGATATATTAAAAATGATTTAAAATTTAACTTTAATGACTTGTATAAAAATAAGTAACCTGATATAATTAAAACATCCTATATATGTGTTATCATAAATCCGAACTAAGCGAATTATAGGGAATCTAAAGTATAGTTGGTGTTGAATACTTGTATTTATATAAGGATCCTAAAAACTATATGGGGATACCCACCTTGATGAAAGTCGGGGTTTATCGCTGTAACACGTTTATAGGATTTTTTTTATTTTATAAATTTATTTTTAACAATAATAAATTATATGTTATAATTAGATTGTAAGAGGTGACTAGTATGGAGAATAAGAAGAAAATAAATGTATTATTATTAATAATTTTAATAGTAATTGTACTAATAGCGATTGGTGTAGCTTATTTTGTATCAAAAAATCAAGATGATGACGTTAAAATATTAAGTGTTGATAACTATACTAAATGTACAAAAGATAATCCATGTACTTTTAAAGTGGATGATGAGGATTATAATATTGTTTATGAGAAAAAAGATAGTGATTCTTGTGAAAATAATGATTGTGAGATTATTTATTTGAATGATAAAGAGATTAGAAAGGTTAAGAATTCATTTGGAGATGTTTCTAGTATAAAGTTATTTAAAGATTTATTGATATTTGAAACTCATTTTGGAACAGATATAAGAAATCATAGTGTGGAAATTTATAACCTTTCTGGTGATGTATTAAGAAAAATATCTGAACTTGAAGATGTGAGTGGAATGGAAGTTAGTAATGATTTTTCTGGTATGGATGCTGATTATGTTAAAATTGAAGAGGATAAATTAATTTTAACAGGTACTAGGAGATATCATGGTGATACGAGCGTATATGATGGAAGTTATATTGGATTGTGTAGTAATGTATCAAAAGAAAATAGTAATGATTATGGAGATTTGAGGTTATCTGATTTAATAGATAAGGGAATTCTAAAAATTACTGATCCATTAACAGCAAAATATGAGATAACGTATGATGAAATATTAAATAATGATAAACCGAGATTAAAAGAGGTTATTGAAACATATAAAGATTATGAATTAAAGAATTGTAATAAATCTTAAAAGATTATTACAATTTTTATTTAAAAAGGGTTTGATTTAATGTATAATTTTATTGGTGGTTTTATGTGGCTTGATAGGTTAGAAAAAATACTTAATAGTGATTGTATTCAATTGTTAAAAAATAAAACTGTTCTTATTATTGGTATTGGTGGTGTAGGTGGTAGTGCACTTGAAAGTATAGTAAGAATGGGTATAAATAATGTAATTATTGTAGATAATGATAAGGTAGATATTACTAATTTAAATAGGCAAATAATAAGTTTAAATTCTAATGTTGGAGAATATAAGGTAGATGTTGCTAGAAAAAGGGTATTGGATATAAATCCTATTTGTAATTTGGTAACTGTTAAGAAGTTTATTGATGCATCTAATTATTTGGAATTATTTGATTATAATATAGATTATATAATAGATTGTTGTGATACAGTAAGTACGAAGATGTTGCTTATTAAAGAGTGTTTAGATAGGAATATTAAAATTATTAGTTCTATGGGAACTGGTAATAAGTTTCATCCAGAGATGCTTGAGATAGTTGAGCTTAAGAAAACTAGTTATGATCCGCTTGCTAAGGTTATTAGAAATAAGTTTAAAGATGAAAAAAGAAAGATTATGGTAGTCTGTTCAAAGGAAAAAGGTGTTTCTATTAAAGATAGAACTCCTGGATCTTGTTCTTTGGTACCTAATGCAGCTGGTATAATGTGTGCTAGTTTTGTAGTAAATGATATTTTAAAGGAAGTGTAATAATGGCAGATTTAGTATTTAAATATGGTTCAATGGGAAGTAGTAAGAGTGCTTTTGCACTTATGTTAAGGGTATCTTATATGGAAAGTGGTAAAAATGTTCTTTTGTTAAAGCCAAGTATAGATACACGTGATGGATGTGATATTATTAAATCGAGGGTTGGTATAGAGGCACGTTGTAAAACTTTTTCTAAGGATGAAAGAATTATTACAAAATTTATAGATGATTTACTTGTTTGTGATGTAATAATTGTTGATGAGGCACAATTTGCAACTAAAAGTCAAATTGATGAATTAAAGGCAATATCTGAAGAGATGAATAAAACTGTATATTGTTTTGGTCTTAGAACAGATTTTCAAACTAATATGTTTGAGGGTTCAAAAAGGTTATTTGAGTTATCTACTAAAATCGAAATTCTACCTAAGAAGTGTGAATGTGGTAATGAGGCGATAGTTAATGCTAGATATGATGATTCTGGAATAGTTTATGATGGTAATCAAGTAGAACTTGGTTCTAATGATAAATATAAAGCTTTGTGTTATACTTGTTATAAAAGAGGTAGATTACATGTTAAATGAAGAGATTGAGTTAGAAAAAGGTATTAGTTTAGATGTAGTTAAGAATATATCTGAAATAAAGGGTGAGCCGAATTGGATGAAGGAATTTAGAATGGAATCTTATAAATTCTTTGAAAAATGTATGATGCCTAGTTTTGGACCTGAACTTAATATAGATTTTAATAACATTACATATTATAAGAGAATAAGTAATAAATCATTTAATAATTGGGAAAGTGTTAGATGTGATGTTAAAAATACTTTTGATAATATCGGATTAATAGATGCTGAGAAGAAGTATTTGGGTGGTGCGGCTGCACAATATGAAAGTGAAGTAATATACCATAACATGCTTGATGAGGTTAAGGAAAAGGGAATAATATTTACGGATACAGATACAGCTTTGAGAGAATATCCTGATATATTTAAGAAATATTTTAATAAACTTGTAAATTATAGAGAAAATAAGTTTACTGCTCTTAATGGAGCGGTATGGAGTGGGGGTAGTTTTATATATATTCCTCCTAATACAAAATTAGATAGACCTTTGCAAAGCTATTTTAGGATAAATACTAAAGATATGGGACAATTTGAGAGAACTTTAATAATAGTAGATGATAATTCAGAACTTCATTATATTGAAGGTTGTACTGCACCTACTTATACTACGGATAGTCTTCATGCAGCAGTAGTAGAAATATTTGTTGGTAAAAATGCTAAATGTAGATATACTACTATACAAAATTGGGCATCTAATATATATAATGTGGTAACTAAAAGAGCAATAGTAGATGAGAATGGACTTATGGAATGGATAGATGGGAATATTGGTTCTAAGATTAATATGAAATATCCAGCATGTATATTAAATGGTAAATATGCACGTGGTACTTGTATAAGTATAGCAGTAGCAGATGATAATCAAATACAAGATACTGGTGCTAGGATGATTCATAATGCACCATATACGAAGAGTAATATAATTGCAAAGAGTATTGCTAGGAATAGGGGTAATGCAACATATAGAGGTACAGTAAGGATAAAAGAGAATGCAAATAATTGTATAGCCAATGTTAAATGTGATACTATTCTTTTAGATGAAACTGCTAGGAGTGATACTATTCCTAAAAATATAGTTATGAATGATACATCGTCAATTGAGCATGAGGCAACTGTTTCAAAGGTAAGTGATGAGAAGTTGTTTTATTTGAAATCAAAAGGAATAGATGAAGATAAAGCAAGAGAAATGATAATAATGGGATTTATTGATGAGTTTAAAGAAGAACTTCCTATGGAATATGCAGTTGAACTAAATAAATTATTAAAAAATAAATTTTAGTATAAATATGGTTTCAAAAATTAAATAGTTGTATAAATAAAAATGTAAAATGAATTTATTTTAATAAATGAATTCATTTTTTTATTATTTGAGTATTAAATAAATAAAATGTATTATTGCTTTGAAAGGAGAGAAATATGTTAAATCAAATAGTTATAGTTGGGAGATTAGTAAGAAATCCTGAATTAAGAGAAACAGAAGGAGGAAAAAAAGTAACTAATATTACTCTTGCTGTGCCAAGAAGTTATAAGAATATAAATGGTGAATATGAAACTGATTATATTGATTGTGTATTATGGACTGGTATAGCAGAGAATACTTCTGAATATTGTAAGAAAGGAGATATATTAGGATTAAAGGGAAGAGTTCAAACTAGGGCTTATGAAATTGATGATAAAAAGAAATATGTTACAGAAGTAGTAGCAGAAAAAGTAACATTTTTATCACCACCTCATAGAGATAATGTGTAAAATTACTTTTTAGTTAATTCGACACTTTGTGTTTTTCTAATCAGATATAATTCGCTTGAAGGTGATATATATATGTTTATTGGAAGCAGATTGAAAAAATTAAGAAAAGAGAGAAATTTAACGCAATCTGAGTTGGGTGATTTGTTAAATGTTACAAAAGTTTCAGTATGTTGCTATGAAAAAGGAACACGTATTCCTAGTTTAGAAACATTAGATGATTTATCTAATATATTTGGAGTAAGATCTGATTATTTTTTAGGTAAAGATGTAGCAGTTGTAGGAGAAGACACCAATGAATATACATATTTTATATCTAATAGTGAATTAGAATTTATAAAACTGTTAAGGAAAAACAATAAATTGCATTCTCTTATTATGGGTGAACCAAAAAGAATGATGGAACTTATTGAAAAGAAATTAAAATAGGTATTTGAAATATCTATTTTTTTTAACAAATTTTTCTTATTTGTATGATATAATGGGTATAAGAAAAAAGTGGGTGTTTATATGTATATAGTTGATTTAATAAATAAGAAGAGAAATAATTTAGTATTTACTAAAGAAGAAATAGATTATATTATAAATGAATATACAAATGACAATATAAAGGATTATCAAATGTCTTCTTTGCTTATGGCCATATGTATTAATGGTTTAAATAGTGAAGAAACGTGCATTTTAACTGAAGCAATGTTAAATAGTGGTAAAACTATAGATTTGAGTAGTATTCCAGGTGTAAAAGTTGATAAACATTCAACTGGTGGGGTTGGAGATAAAACAACCCTTATAGTTGCACCTATTGTCGCATCATGTGATGTTCCTGTTGCGAAAATGAGTGGTAGAAGTTTAGGGTATACTGGTGGAACTATTGATAAACTTGAATCTATACCAGGATATAAGGTAAATATTCCAATTGATGATTTTATAAAACAAGTAAGTGAAATAAAAGTTTGTATAAGTACTACTACAGAAAATCTAGCACCTGCTGATAAAAAAATATATGCATTAAGAGATGTGACTGGAACTGTATCTTCAAAATCACTTATTGCAGCAAGTATAATGAGTAAAAAGTTAGCAACTGGAGCAGATAAAATATTACTTGATGTAAAATATGGGAAAGGTGCATTAGTAAATACTAAAGAAGAAGCGGTTGAACTGGCTAGATTGATGGTTTATATAGGTAATAAACATGGAAAAGAAACTAAAGCATTAGTAACAAATATGAATTATCCATTAGGCAGTATGATAGGTAATTCACTTGAACTTAAAGAAGTTATACAAATATTAAATGGAAGAGGAAATAAGGATTTAAGGGATTTATGTGTAGTATTATCTTCTTATATGATAAGTATGTCAAAAAATATAGATTTTATAAGTGCACAAGGAGAAGTGCTTGAAGCAATAAGAACTGGTAAAGCATATAGAAAGTTTTTAGAATTTATTACATATCAAGGTGGAGATTTGAGATATGTTAAGATATCTAATAATGTAGTTGAAGTAAAATCTACTAAAGAAGGTTATTTAAATGATGTAGATGCCTTAGAAATAGCAAAATGTGCATTAAAGTTAGGTGCAGGTAGAACTTATAAAGATGAATTAATAGATCATAGTGTAGGAATAGAAATAATTAAAAATATTGGAGAATATATAAATGTAGGTGATACTTTAGCTAGAGCTTATGTTGGAGATAAAACAATAGATTTCAATGAAATAGCAAGTGCATTTAAAATAAGTTTAATAAAGGAAGATAAAGAACCACTTATATATGGAACTATAAAATAGAAGAGCATATCTTCTATTTTTAAATTACACAAATAGCAAACAAAGGTTTCTCTTGACAAATAATGGGGGGGGG
>ULOK01046701.1_pt1 | contig 32204 bp, 33 predicted proteins | sample 1952501 | NCBI WGS metagenome assembly ULOK01 (sample SAMEA4835601, study PRJEB28245) | human gut metagenome | biome: gut microbiome; material: fecal sample | place: Denmark | collected 2008
TGTGACTCTTCATATTTTCCCATATGCTTTTTTGCAAGTTCTTGGCATTGTGCTTTAGTTAAGCCAAACAAGATTTTCTCATAATATGATGTTATTTTACATAGCGATTTAGTTTTGCATGTATCTTCGTCTATAGCTTCTGTATCAAATATACTAACACCAGTACTATATCCATTAGTAAATTTTAATAAATCTACATAATTTGCAATGCCTTCTACTTCACAATGTGCTAGAGAACGATCTTTTCCAGCAAAATAATATACATCTGTATTATCTTCTTTTGCTTTATATAATGTATTTGTTGTATTAGTTGTAAATGGTGAAGTAAAATCTTTTCTTTCGCTTACTGTTGGGTTGTCTTCTAATAATTGAGTTAAAAGTGTTTGATTTGGATCTTTTGTGCCCTCAGTTATAAATAGTGTTCCACTTAATTTCTTACCCATATCATCACTTTGGTCTACATTTTCGTCATTTACATATCTAAATTCTATTGTATATTTTTGAGTTGCATTTACTGCTATACTAACATTTTTAGCTAGTATTGTATCTGTTGCTGTACTAGATTTTGGCACACTAACATAGTCTGTCATATTATATCCATTATTTGTACTTGTTATCTTGTATTGCAAGTATCCTTCTGTTACAAAAGTATTAACTAAATCTTTTATTATTATGTCATACTTATATGTACGATTTGACTCGTTTTTAACTGTAAAAGTTTTACTATTACTCCATCCTGGTGTTATACCATTTCCTTCGATATTACCATCTGTATCAGTAAATATTATTTTTAAGTCAGCACTGCTTACTGAAACATCTTTTCCATTTCCTATTATTTGTGCTGTAAAGTAAGCTAGTGATACACTTAGCACTACTACAAGTAAGCTTACTATTACAAGTGTTAATTGTTTTCTTTGCATATTACATCTTCCTTTCTTTTTTTAAGACACGAAAAAATGGGTAGACTTATTCTATCCATTTAATTGCACATGAAAAACTATAGTTATTTATGCTAATTAATAACCCCCCCCCCATTTTGTACTTCATTTTGTACTAAAGAGTTGATTTTCATGTACTTCACTTCCTATCTTAATTACAAGATAATCTTATCAAAAAAAGCACTATATTTCAAGTGTATTTTATTTAATTTTAAGTTTTTTACTTAATATATAACTAATTATATAAACTATAACTATTAATATAACTACTCCTATAAGTTTAGAAGGGTTTTTAAGTGATTCTATAAGTCCTACTCCTACAAATCCCCAGAAATACACTAAAGATATTTTACCAAGCATTAATGCTAATAAAAATTTCCTTTTAGGTACTCTACAAATTCCTGCAGCAATATTTACAGCAAAAGCAGGAGTAAAAGGTATTGCAATAAGGGTTACTAAACTTGTAAAATTCATATTTTCTATAACATTAATTACTTTTTTTAAAGTATTATTTTCTTTAAATTTACTAAGTCTTTTTTCACTAACAGCTGATTTAAATAAATAGTAACTCATCATACAACCAAGAACTGTAAATATCCAACTTATTATAAAACCTATAATACTACCAAATGTCATAAAATTAAGTGTTATAAATAATGATAATGGTAACATAGGAATAATAGATTCAAATAATATAAATACACATCCAAGTAATGCTCCCCAAGAACCTAGTAAATTTAGTAAATTATTTATTAATTCATTTAATGCTTCCAATACTTCCATATTTTCTCCTTTTATTTGTATTCTCTTACATTATACCCCAAATATGATAAAACAGCTACTACTCTTTTACTAAGTTTACCACTTTTACAGTAAATTAAATAATTATCTTTCTTATTCAAATGATATCTATAATTATTCATAAGTTCTTCATAAGGTATATTAACTGCACCTTTTAAGTGATAAATATTATAGTAGTATTTATCCTGTATATCTATAATTTTAGTATTCCCAAAAAATAAGTTATTCATACTTTTTTCACCTATAATATTATATGAAAACAAAAAGAAAAAGCCACATAGGCTTAATCATCACCAAAGAAGTCATCAAAGAATTCATCATCAGTAATATTTTCATCAACTATTATAGAATCAGCATCAACATTTATTTTTGGTTTTTCTATTTTTTGTTCATTCATAATATCATCATTAATTGAATTAGCAAACTTCAAGAACTCATTAACATTCTCTTCTTTCTTAGTTTCACTTAGTTTTTGTTCACTATCTTCTTGATATGGTGAAACATTATTTAATTTATCACTTTTTTCTAATTCAGCAATTCTGTCATCTATTTTCTTAATTAAATCATCTAGCTCTACATTTTCTTCTAGTTTACTTCCTTTAACCACTTTATTTTCAGGTTGAATATTTTCTTCTTTACTACTTTCTTTTTCTTCTTTATTACTAATAAACTCTTCATATTTTTTATTAACTAAATCTTCAAATTCATTAGGTTCTTCTTTATTACTCTTTTCTTTTTCCATAGCCTCTTCTGCTTCAAGTTTAGCTATTTGAGCATCTATATTTTTAACTAGTTCATCAAGATTAGCAGAGTTAGTATTTCCATTCACTCCTTTATTCATATTAGGAAGTCCAAATGGTGGAACAAAAGCGCCTCCTCCAAATGGATTAAATCCTGATGGGTCTTCTGTTCTATGTTCATCAACGAATGCTTTAATATCAAATGTTTTTATACCCTTACTCTCTCTTGTAGGATATCCACTTATTGTTTCAGTATATCCCCATCCACCTTTTTTAGATTTAAATATTTCAAAGCTTGCTTTATGTTTAGTTTTAAATGGCATATTTCTAAAACGTTTAATAATCATTTCAAACTTCTTCATTTGTTGTAAGTCACTTACTGTTACAAGCGGTCTAATAGGCGGAGTAGGCTTACCTTCTTTTGCCTCTTTTGGTTTAGCATCTCCTAAAAGTTTACTTATTTCTTCAAGAGCAGCATATTCTGTAGTAATTAGATAGAACATATTACCACAGTTACCTTTAATTGTTTCAGCAACATCTTTTCCATATACCTTATTTAATTGGCTAAAGTTTTGTATAACGAAATTAAATCTCATGTTTCTTGAACGAGATGCAGTAATCATACTTTCTACGTCTTTTAGTGCAGGCATATTAGCAAACTCATCTAGTATAAAATTTGTTCTAATTTTAAGTTTTAGATTTTCTTCTTTTTGTGCTTCATCAATTAAACATTCATAAACTTGCTTTACAAATATTGTAGCAAGAGCATGGTACGTTGTTTTTTCGTCGTGTATTTTTAAGAATACAGCTGTTTTTTCTTTACCTATTCTCGTTACATCAAAATCAGTATAACTAAGCATTTCAGCTAGTTTTTGTCTACTACTAAAAATACGAATTTTTTGTCTAAAAGTAGATGTGATACCACCTTTTGTATCAGCAGGTGCAGTAATAGTTGCAGCTGCACTTATGTATGCACTAGATAACTCACCCTTTATTTTAAAGTATTCTTTATCATACTTAGAAGGGCCACATCTTTCTTCACCAAATGTACTCATTGCATTTATACTATTTAAGTTTATCTCATCTTCACTTTTAGCATCTTCAAATAGTCCTAAAGCTAACCCAGTAAAATAGTCAGCTGCAGTCTTTTGCCAGAAAGGGTCATTATTATTAGTTGAGTCAACTAGTATATTAGTCGCAAGGTCTTCTAATAACTCCATTGCTTTATCTTCTTTTCCTTGTTTCCAATATCTATAAGGAAGTGTAAGAGGATTCCATGCACTACCTTGTTCTGGGTCACGGAAGTTAACAATTATTACATTATATCCTTTTTCTCTCAAAAGGTTAGCATTATGTTCATAAATTTCACCCTTAGGATCAGTTACAATCATACTTTCCCCTGCTTTACCTAAAATCTTTACTAAAGGATCAATTATAGTCCAAGTTTTACCTGAACCAGAAGCACCTATTATAAGACTATGGTTTTCCCCATCATCTACCCACGCTTTGTCTTCATTCAATATAATTGGAATTCCAGCATGTTCATATGTATCATCTTTTAATGTAATTTCTTTTACATCATAAGCTTTCTTCATCTCATCATCTTTCATCCATCTAGACCAACCTGGTTCATCTTTATCTTTCTTTTTACCAAATCCAAAACCTTTTTCTCTATCAAAAAAAGGATTAGATGTACTCATAAATACTGCAATTAAAGCAAGTAAATACATAGTTAATGTAGAAGGTAAAAAATCACTACTAAAAGCTGGAAATGGATTCAAGCCCCAAAACTCATTATTATGCGTTATTTCATATAAATTTAACACCCCAATAGCAACTAAATATAATAAAAAAATACAAAATATTATAAACATTACTACATCTTTAGGTTTAGCAGTAAATTTTAATTTTATTTCACCCATAAACTTCACTCTCTTCTCTTTCAAAAATATTATACCAAATTATAAATAAAAAAACTAGGTAAATATTTTAATTTTTAGAAAAAGAGTACACTGGGATTAATCGTGTACTCAATTATTGTTATATGTGATTTTATAGGTTTTTGAGGATTTATATTTTTATTACAACTTTTCTTCTAACAATATCACTTCTCCTTTCATGATATAAGTATATAATACTTAAGTGAAAAGTTTGTGAAGTATATGTGAAAATTATATGTTAATGTCAAAATAGAATTTTGTACCCTTTCCTTTAGTACTTTCTACGCCATAATTATATCCATGTTTTATCAAAATATTTTTAACAATAGAAAGTCCTAATCCTGTACCTACTTTATTTCTTGTATGATTCTTTTCATTCTTATAATATTTATCCCATATTAAATCTAATTCTTCTTTATCTATACCTTTACCAGTATCTATAATATAAACTCTTATATAAGACTTCTTATCTTCTATTTTAACAGTAATTTTTTTATCCTTACCAGTATAATTAATAGCATTACTAATTAAATTATATATAACTTGTTCAATTTTCTGTTTATCTGCATTAATAGTATACTCATGTTTAAAAATAAATTCAAAATCATAGCCTTCTTCTCTTAAATAATCAAATCTATGTAATATAGTTTCTATAAGTTTATTAAGACTAAAATCTTCCCTAATTAAAATATCTATATTTCTTTCACTTTTAGATAACTCCAAAATATCATTTACAAGTAAATTTAATCTATCTGTTTCTTCTATTATTACACTCAAATTATCATTTCTTTTTTCTTCATTATCTTTATTTAAATCTCTCGCCATTTCTGCATATGCTTTAATCATAGTAAGAGGAGTTTTTAAATCATGACTTACATTAGCAAGCAAATCTCTTCTTGTAGTTTCTAATTTAGATAATTCCTTCTTAGCATGATTTAAAGTTTTAGAAAGTTCTTTAATTTCAATAATATTAGAGTTCTCATCAAACGGAGTTATAAGATCTCCTTTACTCATTTTAGTAGCACCATTCATTAACCCTTTTATTGGTTTTGTAACATGTTTACTTATAAAATAAGCAATTATAAATGAACTTATATATATAAATATAGTTATATATATTAACTCTTCTCTTATTATAGATATAGCCGGGTCAGTAGGCTCTAAACTAACATTTATAAAAGCAAAAACCCCGTCATCTAACTTAATACCAGTTACTAAAGTTTTATTATCTAATTTAGGATTAATAATTTTATAATTCTTACTATTTAAATTACTCTCCATAAAATCTAATATATAATTAGTACTAAGTTCCACATTATCATCTACATAAATGCATCCTCTTCTTTTACCATTAGAACTATATATTGAAGTATTATCTTCAATTATTTCAATACAAGCATTGTTATTATATGAAAGAGTATCATAGTAACTTGATGGTTTACCACTTACATAATAGTATTTAGTTTTATAAGCAAGTGTTTCTAAATCTTTAGTAGTTCTTTGTTCATAATAAGTATCAAAAAATAATACTTGTAAAATCCATAACAAGGCTATTAAAGCAGTAGAAAATATGGCCATATAAAACCATATTTGTTCTTTTAACGTTCTATTCTTCAGTTTCATATTTGTAACCCACTTCTCTTACAGTTTTTATTAAGTCTCTATATATACCTAAATTCTTTCTTAACATCTTTATATGTGTATCAACAGTTCTATCATCTCCATAATAGTCATAATCCCACACACTATTAAGTAGTTGTTCACGACTTAATGCAATACCTTTGTTTTTTATAAAATAAGTAAGTAATTCATACTCTTTTGGTGTTAAAGAAACACTTTTTCCATTAATAGTAACTTTCCTTCCTCTATAATCTACTATCAAATCTTTATAAGTATACACCTCTTCATTATTTACTGTCCTTTTTAAATGTGCTTTTACTCTTGCAATTAATTCTTTAGGACTAAATGGTTTAGTTACATAATCATCTACTCCTAAATTAAAACTATTTAACTTATCAGTTTCTTCTTTCATAGCACTCAACATAATAACTGGTATATCTTTTGTTTTTCTTATCTCTTCTAAACAAGCAAATCCATCCATTTTAGGCATCATTATATCTAATATTATTAAATTTACTTTATTACTAGATAAAACTCTTAAAGCATCAAGTCCATTTTCTGCTTCAAGAACTTTATAGTTTTCACTCTCCAAATATTCTCTTATTACTTTTCTTATTAATAATTCATCATCTACTACTAATATTGTCATAATATTCTCCCTTCTTTAGTGTATTATATATTATAAAAGTGTTCATTTTGTGAAAATATTAATGTTTATCTAGGACTCAGTTTACTTTTATCTATTTTTAAAGTTAATTCCTTATAATCATTTTCTTCTTTAATAAGTTTATCAATTATTATTAGATCTACTTTATTAGTACTCAAAATACTATCAATTTCTAAAGAATTATTACAAAGTATTACATGATATTGTTCACTTTCTAAATGTTTTTTAATGTAAGTTTCTATATTAAAATCATTAATCACTAAAAGTATAGTAATAACTTACCTTCTTTACTTTAAAAAGCGGACTAATCACTTAGTCCAACCTTCTCTTTTACTAATTCATATTTTTCTTTAGCTAAATTAATAGACACATCTAAACCTTTATTTAAAATTTCATCAACTTCTTTACTATTTAATAGTTCATTATATCTACTTTGAATTTCACCTATTTTCTTAGCAGTAACCATAGCCACATAAGTTTTAAATGTTCCATACCCAGAATTTTTAAATTCACTTTCTAAATCATTTATAGTTCTTGAAGTAATAACAGATGCTATATTAAGTAAATTAGATATACCTGGTTTATTTTCTTCATCAAAATATACTAAATTATCACTATCAGTTGTAGCACCTTTTATTTTCTTTATAATACTCTCCTCACTATCAAATAAAGATATAACTCCATTAGGATTTTCTTCACTTTTACTCATTTTCTTTTCAGGATGTTTTAAATCTTTTATTTTAGTACCTACTTTTGTAACTAATGCTTCTGGTAATTTAAAAGTCATACCATATTTAGAATTAAATCTATCTGCTATATCACGTGCAAGTTCTACATGCTGTTTTTGATCTATTCCAACTGGTACTAAGTCAGCATCACAATAAAGTATATCACTAGCCATAAGTACAGGATATGTTAAAAGTCCTATTGAGAAGTTTGAAGAACCTTTACTTTTTTCTTTAAATTGTATCATTCTACTAGCTTCTCCATAATAAGTATTACATTCAAGTATCCATGAAATTGCTGTTATATAAGGATTTTTAGACTGAATATACATTGTTACTTTATTAGGATCTACTCCACAAGCTAAATACATTGCTACAAATTTCTTTATTCTTTCTTTTAATAAAGTTGGATCTTGATAAATTGTTAATGCATGCAAATCAGCAACAAATAAAAGTATCTCATAATCTTCATTATTTTGCATATCAATAAGTGGCTTAATTGCACCTATATAATTACCTAAAGTTAAATTACCTGTTGGCTTAAGTCCTGTTAAAACTCTTTTCATTTAATCACTTCCATAACAATATTTTACAGCAAACATAAAAAAAAGTCTATAAAAGACCTTTTATTTATTAAGTTTTTTTACATTATAGTTTAATAATTATCAAATTAATACCACAACTCACTTAGTTTTAAACTAGTACTTTCTGGCATAGGACTAGGAAGTTCTAAATTAACTAGAAGTGGTATTTTAAAACCTGTTCCAAAGGCTAAACATGTTCCAGAATTTAATGTTTTAAGTTTCTCTAAACTTTCCATATCAACATTAGTACTAATATTCTTTACTATTTCAAAATCATTTGGATGGAATATTCTAAATACTATAAAGTTTGAACATTGACTAAGTGCAGTACTAGAAAGTTCACAAGGTCTTTGTGTAATAAATGTTAATAAAGTACCATATTTCCTTCCTTCTTTTGTAATTCTATCAAATATATTATAACCTATTATATTTATATCATTATCATTTTGTACATATCTATGTGCTTCTTCCAAAATTATATTTATTGGAAAAGAACCTCTTTTTTGTAATCTATTAGTATAGTTAAAGAATAGTTTAGAAAACAACTTAGTTAATACTTTTGCAAATCTATCATCTACATGACTTAAATTAATATCAATTAACTGAACATTTTCTCCCATATCAGTTTTAAATATATCTTCTACAAAAGATTCTTTAGTCATAAATTTATTTACTTCAAAAATACTCTTATAATCACTATTTATTATTGTTTGAAGTCTTGTTTTTAATATATTATTTTTTGAATAACTTTCAGAACTATTAATAGTTCCTTCACTTAAAAGAGCAAACTCTAATGCATAATATAAATCATCTAGAGTATAAGTATAATCATAATTAATCATTATATTATCCAAATTTAATCTAGTAAACTTCTTTAAAAATTCAGTTACTAAACTTATTGCATTCAATTTACCATGTTCATCTATTAATAAACATTGTTTAAGAGTCCTATCATATCCAGGTTGTCTTATAATTGATTCCAAATTTAAACTTTCAGTATTATAACTAGTTAAAACTGCTATAATTTGATCCCTTATTTGACCAGCTGATTTACCAGAAGTTAATATATCCAATAAACATTTTGCAATAATATCATTTTTATATTCAATTACTTTTTCATCTTCACTAGTAAAAATATAAACTAATTTAAGTGTTTTTTCTAGTACTGGTAACTGCATAGCATCTGTCACTTGTAAAAGTATTGCTAAGTCATCAACTTCTAAAAAGTTAGGAGGAATTTTTAACATTAATTCATCTACTTCTTCAATACTAGTTGTATATTTTTTAAAGTTCATGTTAACACTATTCATCTTAGTAAAAGCATTCTTATATTCTCCATATGCATCAAATATTACGAAATGACTATTAACTGGTCTTTTTTCAGAGTTAATTATTATGTTTTGAAGTATTCTAGTAACACCACACGACTTACCACTTCCTGTATTACCTATAATAGCAGAATGGTTTGCAAAAAAATCATCTATTGGTAAATTAATATTAAAACCTTTATATATACTTGATTCACCTAGTACTGGTAAACCCTTACTTTGAGTACCTATAACTAACTCTAGTTCACTTACATTAATTATTCTAGGTACTGTATTAGTTTTTTTTACTACTCCAGGATAAAACTTATTATTTTTAATTTCACCAACTAAAAGAATATCAATTACTTCATCGGTTATTTTAGTTATTTCACCCATTACTTTTCTATCTTTTTCAGGAAAAATAACATGACAATTCATTAGTTCACTATGTGTTACTTTACTAAGATTTTCAATTTTACATGAGTTTCCATCAATAGTTAAAATTTTTCCAAACATATTTTCAACATCCCTTTACTATATAAATATATCATATTTTTTCAATTATTTAAAGCATTTTTTGATTTTTACTTGACTTTATACATTAATATATGATATTATTTTGTTGTTCATGGCGATGTAGCTCAATTGGCTAGAGCGCACGGTTCATACCCGTGAGGTTGAGGGTTCGATCCCCCCCGTCGCTACCATGAGGAATTCTGCTCGAACTTTTATAGTTTCGAGTTTGATAAATAACTAATTCAGAAATGGATTAGTTTTTTTGTTGTTAAAAACTATCCCAGAAGAAAGGATGGTATTATGGTAAATATTATTAAAGAAGAATTACCTAGTGAAGAATCGTTAAAAAAGAAGTTAGAACTAATATGTGAGTTTTCTAAGGTAGCACCTACTATTATAAATGGTAATATTAGAAAAATAGATAAAACTAACTTAACTTATATTGAACCCAATAGAATTATTATTAAAGATAAAACATTTCTAATATTTAATTTTTCTAACGAAATATTCATTGAGAATTTATCTAATAAGATAAAATTATCTGAATTAGAAGATTATTTAAAAACTATCTAAATACTATTATCAAAATATAAAATTTATAAATGTTAAATAATAATTTTAGTTGAATTATTCTATTGTGAAATGCAAAATTTGACACCTGAAACATTTTATGCTAGAATATTAAGCAATTCAAAGGAGGATTTTATATGACTGAAAAAGACTATTTATTATTATTAAAAAAACAAATACAGCCAAAAAGAGTTGTTTGTGGCTCTAATGAAGATGCTTATGGTAGAGCTGTTGTAACAACTGGTATTCCAAAAGAGTACAAAGAAGGACATATAACATATGAAGACCAAAAAACAGTGAGTTACGAAAGCTACGTGAATGAGCAATTTCAACAAAGTGCAAAAAGAAGAAGATAATTTTATGAGGTGTCTAAAAGTATAAATGCAAGTTTAACTTTTGACGCCTCTTTTTTTGAGAATAGGCTTAACTTTTTAAAGTTAAAGTGCCAAACAATTGAAAAGGAGTTGAAGATTTATGAAAGATGAAGAAAGAATATGTGGGTTATATTTAAGAGTATCAACTGAAGATTAAGCCAAAGAAGGTTTTAGTCTACCAGAACAAAAAGAACGATTAGAGAAACTTTGTAAGTTTAAAGGTTATAAGATATATGATTATTATACTGATGCAGGAATAAGTGCTAAAACTGGTAATTATAGACCTGAATTTGATAGATTAATAGATGCTGCTAAAAATGGCAAAATAAACACTGTTATTGCTTTAAAACTAGATAGACTATCAAGAAGTATATATGATCGGGAAAACTTGCTTAAAACCTCTGAAAAGTATGAATTTGATTTAGTATGTGTTAATGATGACATTAATACAACAACAGCTAATGGAAAAATGGTAACTAGAATAATGATGTCAGTTTCACAAAATGAAATAGAAAGAACTTCTGAAAGAACTAAAGTTGGTATGACAGGTGCTATTAAACAAGGTCATATTCCAGCAATTTGTCCTATTGGTTTTAAAAGATTTGATAAAGCAAATATAATTATGAGATATATTGATGATGTTGAGTTAGAAATTAAAAATGGAAAATTAGTTATAAAACAAATTAATTTTATGGTATAATAGATTACATTAGTTTGGAGGTGCTATATGTCTAAAATTAGTAATGTATTAACTATGCTTGAATATTTAAGTTCAGGCAGAAAATATAGCATATCTGAATTATCTGAAAAATTAGAAGTTAGTCCTAGAATGATTCGAGTTTATAAAGATGAAATAGAAAAAGCAGGCATATACATAGATACAATTAAAGGTCCATATGGTGGATATGTCTTAAATCAAAATATAAATGTTCCAAAAAGATTTATAACACCAAATGCTGTTAATATTAAAAACAAAGAATTTTATAATATAGTTAATAAAGCAATCAAAGAAAAAAGAAAGTGTTATATAGAATATTACTCTAAAGATAAAAAAGAGATTTCTGCAAGAACTATTCATCCTTACGATTTAATACTACTTGGATCAGAATGGGGAGTCGCTGCATATTGTGAGAAAAAACAAGAGATAAGACATTTTTATATAAATCGCATTAAAGAAATAAAATTATTAGAAAATTTTTATAACTGACATATATATTTCCTCTTCTTTTGTTAATATATAATTAGCAAGGGAGAGGTTTTATAATGATTAAACATACACATACTGAACCTACAGAATTAAATTTTTCTAAACTAGAAGAAAGAATAATGCAGGTTAATGATCCATATTTAGGTAAATATAATGATATAAGAGAAATGCTATATGATTTAACCATAGATAATAAACCAACATTAATTATGGCAACTGGAGGTTCTAAAGTAATAGCATATTATTTACAACTAATTATTGAAAGATTAGTATTAACTGGAATTATTTGTGAGGTAATTGAGCCAAGAGATTACTTTTATAAAGCAAATAGAGATATGTTTTCTAATTTAATTGCCATTTCTGCTAGTGGAAATACTAATGGAATTAGTGAAGCATTATTAGATTTTAGAGGTAATAAGTATTTAATTACTGAAAATAAAAAAGAATATAATTATCAAGTAGTATCTTGGAGTAATGAACTTTATGATAGAGAAAAAAGTTTTATATCATTAGCTACTAGTCTAGGACCAATATCATTACTTCTTGATTCTACTACTTCACTAAATCTAGAATTAGGTTCAAACGAAATAAAAAGAATAAATGATAAAATAAAAGAATTATTATCAAGAAGTAAAGAAAAAATAAATAAATTAAATGTAGATTTTAAAGATACTTCATTAATTCAAATAATGAGTGGATATGAAACAAAAACTTCTGCAAGTGTTCTAGAATCTAATTTAACTGAAGTCGGATTAGCACCAGCAGTAATTCATGATAAAGGTTCATATTGTCATGGAAGAAGTAATTTATTATTTCAATACCCAAATAGTAAATTAATTTACTTATCACACGGATTAAAAGAATTAGATAGTTTATTAATCGAATCTATCAATAGTGAATATTCAAATATATCTGTTTTTGATACAAATGATTTAAGTGATAACATATTTTGGAAGGAATATTATTTAATTTTACAAATGTATTTTTTATCTAAAAAAATAGCTGAAGATAAGAATATAGATTTAACACAACCAGAATATAATCCAACTTTGGTAAAGAAATTATATAAATTTAAAGGAGAAATGTAATATGGAAAATTTAACTTATATAACTGGTAATTATGGTAAATATGTTTCAGTAAAAGAAAAATTTGAAAATGCTGGTATTACTATTGATTATTTTAAATGTGATTTAGATGAGCCAGATGTTAATGATATTGAATTTATATCTAAAGAAAAAGCAAGGCAAGCATACGAAAAATTAGGTAGTCCTGTATTTGTTGCCGACTCAGGTTTCTATATAGAACATTATCCTAATAATCCAGGATATCCAGGTGCCTTTGTAAAAAGAAGTGGTGTTAGTTCTAATGTGAGCAAACTTTTAGAAACAATGAAAGATGTAACAGATAGAAGTTGCTATTTTCTAGATTGTCTTACTTTCTTTGATGGAAATGAATACTATCAATTTTTTTGGAATTAGCAGAGGTTCTTTATCAAATGAATTAAGGGGACATGAAAATAAACGAGCAAAATCAAATCTATGGTATGTATTTGTACCAGATAATTGTATTAAAACACTAGCAGAAATGACTGATGAAGAAAGAAATAATAGACCTGATAATAGAACAAGTGCTACAGATGAATTCATTAAATGGTATATATTGAATCGCAAAAATGCAAAAAAAATAACTAAAAAATGTTAAAATAAACGATATCTATGGTAAAATGTATTTAATGATTAGTTGTTTATCAACTATTCCTAAGGTTTCGGATATACTATTTGTCCGTACCAAAAAGAATGTTACTCACTTAATTGTGAGTTTTTTTATGGAATTTTTTACATTATTGTTTTATAATATTGATGTGATGTATATGAAAAAAAGAGTGTTAATAAGTTATTTAAGTTATTCTAAACTTAGTTTAAATACTGCTTATAATTTGTATGACTTACTAGATAAAAACAAATACGATATTCATTTACTAGATATATCAAATTACTTTAATAATAAAATAAATATATTTAATAATTATTTATTTAAAGATTATAAAATTAGTTTATTAAATGGTTTACTCTATAAAGTGATGAATAATAAAATAGTTAGTAAACAGTATTATAAATACAGCATTAAATGTTTTGATAGCACAAATCTTAGAGATTATTTTAAAAAAATAAAACCTGAACTTATAATATGTACCCACTATAGTGCAAGTTATATAAGTGCTTACTATAATAAATCTAAATTAATAAATAGTAAAATAGTTAATTTTGTTACTGATTATACTATGCATGAATCATGGACTATTAATTCTAAAGAAATTGATAAGTATGTAGTACAAAATGGCATTGTTAAAAATGAGTTTATAAAAAAAGGAATAAATCCTAAAGATATTTATTCATATAACATTAATACTAATTTAGATAGTGTTGAAGATAAAAGTACTATTTTAAAGAAATATAGTCTAAAAAAAGATAAAAAAAATTATTTATTTTTTGCTGATATAGATATGGGTTATGAATATTTTAAAGCAGTATGTAAAAAGAAATATGATATTAATTTAATAGTTTCAACTGGAAATAATAAAGAATTAAAAAGTAAATGTGAAGAATTTATTTATAACAATAATATAAAGAATACTCTAGTACTTGGTTTTTCAAAAGATATATATGCATTTATTAATATAAGTGATATAGTTATTTCTAAACCTGGTAGTAGTATTATTAACGAGGCTTTACTTATGGGAAAACCTGTTATAATGACTAATCCACAAAATAGTAGTGAAGTTTTTAATATGAAGTATATCTTAAAAAATCATTTTGGTTTAAAAGCCAGAACACCAATTAGTTTAAGAAGAAAAGTTAAATTATTAAATACTTATTCATTTATATTAAATTCTATGAAAAATAAAATTAAGAAACAAATTTCTAGTAATGAAGGAAGTATAGACTTATTAATAGAAAGTATTTTAAAAGAGTAAGAAATGTCTTACCCTTTTTTAGTCTGCATAGTTTTTAAAATAATTTTTAATAAATACTACTGGAGTACCTTTATCTCCACTTCCACTAGTTAAGTCACATAAACTACCTATTAAATCAGTATATCTCCTTGGTGTAGTTCCTTGACTTGCCATTGTACCTTTTAAATTATTAGATTTTTCTTTTATTTCTTCTTTAATTTTATTATTTAATTCTTCTCCACTTAAACCAGCAAATTTATTATCTGATAAATATTTAAGTTTAATTTCATTAGGAGAACCTTCTAATCCACTAGTATATGCAGGACTTACTACAGGGTCTGCTAATTCCCAAATTTTTCCTACTGGATCTTTAAATGCCCCATCCCCATAAATCATAACTTCAACAGTTTTATTAGTTAATTCATACATTTTCTTTTGTATATCATTTACGAGATTTTGTCCATCTTGAGGAAATAATTTTACCTTTTCTTCAGTAGCGCGATTACTTCCTAAAAGTCCATATTTAGAATTATAACCACTTCCATTAATACTATTAGTTAATAAATCATCTAATCCTAAAACAGTAACTCCACCATTCTTTTTAATTAATTCTTTAGTTATATTTCTTGTATGAATATCAGCACATAATACTTCTTTAGTATAATCTAATATTACTTCAGGATTATTAGAAAAAACAAACTCAACATCACAATTTTCTTTTTTACATAAATCTCTATAAAAATCCACCATATTTACACCAGTAAATACATGTTTAAAATCTCCAAATTTTTCAGAATATTCTTTTTCACTCATAACATAATTATTAAGGGGAATATTTAAGTTTTTTAATCTATCTTTATCTAAAATATCATTACCTACTTCATCAGATGGATAACTTAAAACAAATGTAATTTTATCCATAGCACGTGCAAAAGCGCTTAGTAGTACTGCAAATCTATTTCTACTTAGTATTGGATAAACTATTCCTAAATGTCTAGTTTTCACTTTACTTTTTAAATCTTTTGCTATATCATCTATAGTACAATAGTTTCCAGTACTAATTCCTACCACTGCTTCAGTTACAGCAATTATATCTTTATCTTCAACACTCATATTTAATTCATCAAGTGCAGATAATACACTATTTACTGTTATTTCAGCTAAATCGTCTCCTTCTTTAATAACTCCAGTTCTTACTCCTATACTCATTGTTCCAACTTTACTCATATTTAGTCACTCTCCTATAATATTTTATCAAAGAGTAATCTATTTTTAAAGTATATTTACATTTATTAGTAAACTCATCGTAAAGTATTTTATTTTTAATTAATGTTGTTACTATTTAATATTTTTAGAACCTATACTTTTCTTTCTAAATTCATACACCTTTGTTCCATTAAATATTTTATTAGCATATTTTGTTCTTATTGATAATAGTAATAATTCATTAATAATAATACCTCAATAATATTATATTAAATTTTAAAACATATTTTGTCATTTTAGTACTTTACACATCTTATACTAAAATGATATCGTTTTAATTTATAATAAAACCTCGTAAACACGAGGATTAATATTCAAAATGGTGACCTGTACGGGATTTGAACCCGTGAATGCAAGCTTGAGAGGCTTGTGTGTTAACCATTTCACCAACAGGCCAGTTCACGCATACAATTTTACCATATGCGTGATACTTTTTCAATATGTTTTTAGTTACTATTTGAATAAGTGTCGCAGTCACATCCATCATCTAAATCTATAGTACAATTTCCATCATCATCGGTTTGATAATGACCACAATCTAATTCGGTATAATAAGTTTTAACAGAATTTGCTTCAATTAACTCTTTCATTTGTCTCCCTCCTTTCTTTGTTTAAGAAATCCTACAACATTATCAATAAATTGAGGACATTCGTTAAAATCATTTCTAATACATCCACCTTGACAAATCGGCAAAAATACACATTGTATACATTTTTGATCAAGAATTGTATTTTTCGATTTTTGAAATTTTTCAAAATCAAATTTATCAATATTTGTTAATATTTTATCTGTACACCAAAAATCATGTTCACACCTAAATATATTTCCAAAAATATCTATAAAAAACGAGTTTATATTTTGCGCTCCACAATATACCCTTCTATTTCTTGGAAGTATTATTTTCTTATGTTTCATATATCTTGCATATATTCTAGGATTAATTTTTTCTATTTCTAGTTTATTAAAAGCATAATCATGTAAATTTAAATCATCAGTCAAATATGAATAATAATAATTAAAATATTTATAATTTTCAAATGTATTTTCAAAATAATCAAAAATATCATTTACTTCATTAAAATTATCTTTAGATATATTAATTCTAACTTTTACTTTGATTTCGTTATTAAGTAATTCTTTTAATTTTTCAATTATTTTTTCAAAATTATTTTTACCAAATGCAAAGCATTTCCTTTTATCATGATTTTGATACAAACCATCAAATGTTACTTGAATTTCACAAATTTTCCACTTGTTTTTTAGTGTATTAATATCAAGTGAACTCAACAACAAACCATTTGTAATTATAACTGATTCCAAATTAACATTCTTATTTATTAACTTTTCACTTATATATGCAATTATATCACTTCTAATTAATGGTTCTCCGCCAAACCAAGTAATTTTCACTTTATCTTTTTTTGTTTTTATTATAAAATCTACTATTTTATCATAATCGTTTTTTATAAGTTTACGATTATTTTCAAATACACTTTCACTTTGATAACAATAATAACAATGTGCATTACAATTTTGAGTTAACGCTATAGTATAAGATGATGAAGAACTATTTTTTAATTCTTGCTTTCTATTCAATACATTATCTAATTCAACTACATTATCTTCTATTAAAATTCCATTTTTTGTTAGAACTTTAATTTCTTCATCAGTAAACAAATCAAATTTTTCATTAATCAAATTATTATAATAATCCTGTGTAAATGTCATTAATGAACCTCTAATTGTATTCCAAATTAAAATTTCATTTTTAGAATTTATAATATAATTATATTTTGATAATTTCATAATTAGCCAACTTTTTTAATACCCTTTTCAATTCTTATTAATGACTCATCTTTACCTAATAAATAAGCAATTTCTACTGCTCCACCTGGTGTTTTTAACTTTCCAGATAAAGCAACTCTAAGTGGCCATAAGATTTGTCCATTTTTCATTTCATATTTTTCAGCAAGAGATAATAAGAAATTATGTAATTCATCAAAATTATTCCATTTATCAAAAGCCGATAATTCTTTATAACAAATATCCAAAGCAGTTTTTGATATTTCTAAATCTGTTTTCATTTTTTTGTTAATATATAATTCGTTATCATATTCTGGTAACTTTTCAAAGAAATCAGTCATTTCAGGAATATCAGTCAACACTTCTGTTCTATTTTGAATAGTTTTACTAAGTTCTAAAATATCTAAATTATTAATAATCCATTCACTATAATATTTTTTTGCAATATCGTTAAATTCCTCTAAAGACTTATTTCTTATATATACTCCATTCATCCATCTTAATTTTTCAATATCAAATATAGCAGGACTTTTACTTATTCTATCAATAGTAAATACTTTAACTAACTCTTCTAAAGAATAAATTTCTTCTTCTGTTGGAGGAGCCCATCCTAACAATGTAATATAATTTAATATTGCTTCAGGTAAATAACCCTTTTTAACTAAATCATTGAATGATGCATCACCATTTCTTTTACTTAATTTAGCATGTTCGTCTTTCATAACTGGTGGAAGATGTATATACATAGGTTTTTCCCAATTAAACTTTTCATACATAACGTTATATTTTGGTGTTGAAGATAAATACTCATTTCCTCTTACTACACAATTAATTCTCATTAAATGATCATCTATTACATTAGCAAAATTGTATGTTGGAAAGCCATCTGACTTAAGTAATACGCCTTCATCTAGTAATCTTTTTTCAGCATATGTTGTTCCATAAATAGCATCAACAAATTCTACTGTGCCTTCTTTTTCAATAGTTTGTCTTATAACATACTCATCCCCATTACTTAATTTTTTATCAATTTCTTCTTTAGATAAATATTTGCATGGATCATCTTTTAATTCTGTGTGAGAGTCATCATCAACATACTCTTTATTTTCACAAAAGCAATAATGTGCTCCACCTAATTCAATAAGTTTCTCTGCATATTCTTTATAAATTGGCAATCTTTCTGATTGAGTGTAAGGTCCACAATCTCCTTCTTTTCCAGGACCTTCATCATAGATTATACCAACTTCTTCTAATGAATCATAAATTATCTTCATAGCATCATTTACTAATCTTTTTTGATCGGTATCTTCTACCCTTAAAATAAAGTCTCCACCAGTATGTTTTGCAATTAAATAAGCATACAAAGCAGTTCTTAAGTTTCCGATATGCATATATCCAGTAGGACTAGGTGCAAATCTTGTTCTTATTTTTTCCATATTTTCTCACTTCCTTTAAAATATAGTACTATTTTACTATATTTTGCTTTATTTTGCCATATTTTTTTAGAATTTATTTAAAAATATGATATAATTTTACTGGAGGAACGATATGACAAACAAAGAAAAGGTAACTAAGTTATTAGAAGATTATATAAAAGAAAATAAAAAAATAAAAGAAGAATATAAAGATTTAGAAATCAAAATATCACTTTTTCGTGAACTTCTAACATATTTAGATATGGATTATAGTAATATGAAAGAACATAGTTTAAACATAGATATCTTACTTAATAGTATTTATTACAACTTTAATTATAGTAATTTATTTTATAAATATTTAAATAAAATGTTAAATAGTGAATATGATAATATGAAATCTTTTATAAAAAATCTAAATATGGAATATAAAAATGCTATTGAAAGATTTAAAACTCTTGAAAGTCAAATTAAAAATAACAAAAACAGAGTATCTTCTGCTTACAGAGTAATATTATCAATTAAGAATAATACTCCTATATTAGAAAGTAGATATGATATTATAAATATTAAGAAAATAATTAATTATTATGAAACAAAAGGAATTATTGAAACTAAAGAAGATTTACTTTTATGTAATGAAATAGAATATTTTAATAGAAATTTAAGATCAACAAATTTAACTGAAGAAAAGAATACTAATGACTTATATAATGAACTGCCAAATATATTAAACGGTGGCTTTGAAGACTTTGATGTTGTTGAAATTTCTAGATATAGAAAAGAAATTTTAGATAAATATGTTAGTCAAATTAAAAGTTTCATTAATTTCGAAGAAGATATTACTTATTCATTTGAAAATTATAGAAAATTTATTACTGAAGATAATGAATTTAGGTATGTAGTTAATGAAGTAATAAAAGCATATGTATATGATTTACTTGAATATTATGAAATTATTAATGACTTAGAAACTTATAAAAATGCTACTCTTAGAAATGAAGCAATAAGTGCTTATTATAAATTATTAAATAAATATGTTGAAATAAGAAAATATTATGAAAAAATAAGTAAGTTAGATTTAACTGAAGAAGAGATAAGTACTGAACTACTAAATGTTAATAAAAGAAAAGTAATATTTACTCATCCAAGTAATAATCCTACAAAAAGTAGATTAATATTAGACATGAAAGTTATTCCTAATGAGTACTATGATTCAGTTTTAGATTTATTAAATAGGTTTATTAATGGTAAAATTAGTAATAAAGAATTTAAAAGTCTTACAAATAACAAGAAAGCAAGTGGATATACAGAACTAAGACATGATCAAATAAGAATAGTTACTAAACATATAAAAGATAATATTTATGATGTTGTAGGTGTATTCGTTAAGAAAAGTGATAATGATATACAACAATATAGAACCATGTTTAATAGGTTAATTACAGATATAGATACTGAAAATTTAGAATTAAAAGAATTAGAGTTATCAAAGTTAATAATGAAAGAATTAGAAGATTTAGTTAATGAGAAAGCAAGAAAGAGTTCAAGATAAACCACTTGCTTTTTTATTTTTTCTAATGTATAATTAAATTACTGCTCCTGTGGCGGAATTGGTAGACGCGCACGACTCAAAATCGTGTATAGAAATATGTTAGGGTTCGAGTCCCTAGAGGAGCACCAAAATTAATAAAAATGCTAGTAACAAATATAATCTACTTTCCCGTAAAAGAAAGTAGATTTTTTGTTAATTACATTGATTTTGAAATACTATTATTTTCTAAAGAAAAACCGAGACTTTCTAGATATTTAGTATATTTGTTTACATCTTCTATTTCCAAACAGTCAAGATCAATTATAACTATCTCACCTGCTTGTTTAACTTTCAAATTATTATTGTTATCAATAGAAGTAGCTATACTATTTCCTACATCAAAATTAATATCTCCATAATGCACTTTATTATCTTTAGTTAAAAAGCCAAGATTTCCAAGATGTAAGTCAGTAGCTTTTAAACCAATACTATGCAAATATTCGGAAATTTCTTCTCTTTTTTTATCAAGTTTTTCTTTAACTATTTTATCATTTATTTCATCACACATAATAACTTTTTGTGTAACTTCAATATGTATAGGATACCCATCAAATTCAAAATCACGATTTATAATTGGTTGTAATAAATATTCACAATATGGTATAGTAACTTTTCTTCTAGGTTTACCTATTTTTATAATTTTATCTCCTATACCATAAACTATTGAAGTTGTACCCTTGCCAATATAATTTAACTCTGAACTAAGTCCATTCTTTTTAGAATAATTAGTTAAATCTTTAATTAATAGTTTAAAGAACTCATTAAATTCTTGCTTCTGTTTTAAAGAAAAAAACAAATCTTCATATTCAAAAGTAGATGTTTTATCTTTATACCTTTGAATAAATTTATCTCTATCTTCTAACTTAAAATCTAAATTTCCTAACATGTTTTGTTTTATGTTTTCAACATATCCATCTTTTATATAAAAACCATTAAATATATTTTCATTTACATATTTATTAAAATAAATTGATTCTTTTGAATTATCTATGGTAATACTCTTAATCATTGTATCTTTTCCAAAAAATGGAATACTTAACATTTCTTCTTCATTTTCAACTAAAATATAAGAAAATCCAACAATATCAATTAATTTATATTTTTTAGTTGTTTCATAACCATAACTAGAAAAATAAGTTAATGTAATTAGACAATCAGTTTTCATTTTTAACCTAGTATAAACTTCTATTAAATCACTCATTAGTCTCACCATCCTAATAAAATACTACCATATCTAGCACAAAATATCAATATCATTTAAGTTAAAAAAATCAAGTAATTAAAGTTCAAAAAAACGACTATTTTTAATTACTAGTCATTTTCTTTATAATTTGATTTATATAACTCCACTTCACTATTATCTACTGGACTATCCTTAATATCTAGTTTAGGTAAATCACTTTTAGTAGCAAGTCCAAAATAATCTAAAAATTCATTAGTTGTTTTATAAAGATTAGGTTTTCCAATAGTATCTTCTTTACCACATTCTCTAATAAAACCTCTTGCTAACAGTTTTCTAACAATTTGACTACTAGACACTCCTCTTATTTCATCAATTCTAACTCTTGTAATAGGTTCATTATAAGCAATTATTGCAAGAACTTCTAAACTAGCATTACTTAATGTAAATACCCTACTATCAGTAACCAATTTTTCATAATATTCTTTATGTTCACTTTTAGTAGTAAGTTTAAACGTATTTCCTAAAAAACTTATTCTCAAGCCACGTTCAGGAGATTCATAATCACGTCTTAACTCAGTTAATATTCCTTTTACTTCTTCTTCAGTAATACCTAAAATACTCGCAAGCTCTTTAATAGTAATTCCTTCATCCCCTACTACAAATAATATTCCTTCTGTTACACTCTTTAAATTCATACTAATCAACTCTTTCAAGTAATATCGTTCCAAAGTTTTTATCTTGTTTTAATACTATTTCCTTATCTTTAGCCATTTCTAATATTCCTAAAAATGTTACCACTATATAAGGTCTACTTAATTCTTCAAACAAACTTAAGAACTCTACTATTTTTTGCTTTTTTAATATACTTCTTATTTTATTTACCCTATCACTTACTGATAACTCTTTTTTAGCTATCTTAGTATTTAATGGTTTAGAGTATTCTTTTCTTTCTAATAACTTTTGTAAAGCAACTAATAAATCATTAGCACTTACTCCTTCATTATTTTCTAATTTTTCAGTTGTATATAACTCTCTTTTCTCGGGAACTTTTGTATAATAATTACTTCTTTTATCTTCAAGTGTTCTAAAAGTACTAGTACTTTCTTTATATTTCTGATATTCAAGTAATCTTCTTTTTAATTCTTCTTCAGGATTAACACTTTCTTCATTTTCATCTTCTTTAGGTGGTTTAGGAAGTAAATATCTACTTTTCATTTCAATTAATTCACTAGCAGTTACTAAGTATTCACTTGCTATATCTAAATTCATTTCTTCCATTTCTTTTAGATAATTAATATATTGTTCAGTTATATCTACTATCTTTATTTCACTTATTTCTATTTTCGACTGTTTTACTAAGTGCAAGAGTAGATCTAATGGACCCTCAAAATCCCCGATTAAAAAATTATTCATTAGTTACAACTCCATTTACTATTTTCTTCTTTTAATTTTATTTCTCTTTTAGTAGTAGCTAAATTATATAATGGTTTAACTTCACTATCTGTATAAGAAACTAAATCTAATTTATATTTTAAACTATTTTCATCAAATGTCAAGTCAGTAACTTTACCAGTTAAAAGTTCTGCTTCTTTTTCAAACTCATCTTTATAAGAATAAATTTCATCTTCTTTTAGTTTTATACTTTCTTTTGAAACTTCATAATTAGAAAGACCATTGCTACTAAAGTTATAAGTTACTTTAGTTACTAAATTATAATTGTTTTCTGTTGTTTTATAAGTACATACTAATATATCATTTAAATCATTAAAATCTTTAGTTTCAAGTATATTTATGCTAGCATACACTACTTCTTTATATAATTCATCACTCAAATTAATTTCATATAAACTCTGTACTTTTCTATTTAATTTAGTACCAGGGTTAAACTTAGTTCTATATATAACTACTCTTTTAGAATTATATAATTCAATATACACATTTAACTTTGAAGCATCATCTATACTCTTATCTGGAAGATACACATTACTTATAATATTTCCTGTTTTCTTTGTAAAACTATAAAACCTGATATTCTTTGCAATAATATGTCCCTTTTCATTATTTATTTCTAATAAACCATCTTGTGTTTCATAATATTCAATATTCTTTTTAGGAGCAGTCACTACATCCTGAGTAGGTGTTTTATTTATTAGTTTAGATAGTTCAGGCAAGTAAAACGCTACTAAAAGTATAGGAAGTAATATGATTATTGAAGATATACCTGCTTTTTTTGCTTCTTTCTTTTCTTCTTTAGTTATAGAATTACTATCTAAGTCTAAAATTTCTATACTACTTCCATTTTCATCTATTACTTGTTTATCAAAATTATCTTCTACTTTTTTATTAGTAAGTTTTTTAATTTGAATTTTACCAAATAACAAAAATACTATTTCTAATAACTTTGTAACACTTAAAATAATTATTAAGTGTTGAGTATTTAAAAAGTTGATAGAATTTAATATTTCTAATGGAAAATCAAATAATATTAAAATACATATAGTTGCAAGTAAATCCATAAAAAATAATATAATACCAAATAAACTATTAGATACTACTTTTCCTAAATAGTACTTATTTATAAAAGGAATCCATGCTAAAAAAACACTCTTTTCATTTTTTAATTTAGATAATTTAGTTAATACTATTCCATTAATAATATAATGTACCGACATTAAAAGAAATACTATAACTAATATAATAAATAAACTTTGTGACACACTACCCATATTATAACCTCTCTTTACTATATATAAGTATACCAAAAAACTAGAGATTTCTCTAGTACTTTGTTTATTATTTCTTAATTTTGTGGTTTACAAGTAATACTGACTATAAAAGACATTATAATTGTTACTGTAAGTCCTCCTGATGATTTAGATAAAATACCAGTTAGAAGCCCTGTTATTCCATCATTTTTAAACCCTTCATATGCACCCTTAAATAAGGTATTCCCAAAGTTTGTTATTGGTACTGTTGCACCTGCTTCACTAAATTTTATAAGTGTGTCATATATTCCAAAAAAAGATAAAACAGACCCTGCTATAACTAAAAATGTATTTAAATGTGCTGGAGTAAGACTAGTATATTCGAGTACTAATTGTCCTATAGCACAAATTAATCCACAAATTATAAATGCATTTAAATATATCATATACTAATCACTTCCAAACTTACCGCATGTGAAACAGATGGAATTGATAAACCAATATTAACTGTCGTTTTAGAATGAAGTGCACCTGTTCCAACTATGAGTATTTTTTTATATTTATTTTCTTTTAATATTTTATTAAATAATATTAATGGTAAACAAGTAGGTCCTGAAGCACCTGCAATAGAACTACCAGTATCTTTATAAAGTAAAGCACCTGCATCCATTAAGTTATCAACTTTTAACTTATACTCTTTTTCTAAGTATTCCTTTAAAATATCTAAGCCATGTATTCCTAAATCACCTGTTAATATTAAATCATAATAACTTGGTTTTCTTTTAGTATCTTTAAAATGTTCATAAATAGTTTTAGCAGCAGCAGGAGCCATTACTGCACCAAAATTATTTGCATCTTTATAGCCAATGTCTACTACACTTCCAATAGTCGCACTCTCTATTTTTAAATTAGTTTTTTTATTAGTAACAATAGCACTTACACTACCTGTTGCAGTAAATGTATTTACTTTTTTTCTAATAGCACCATATTCTATTGGAAAACGAAATTGTTTTTCACTAACTAAATTATGTGAGGATGTTACTACTCCAACATTTTTAGTATGCTTATTTTCCACAAACACAGATGCAATTAACAAACTTTCAGTAAAAGTAGTACAAGCACTATAGACACCTAAAAATGGTATATTAAAATTTTTCATTCCAAAGTCACTGGCAATTAATTCACTTTGTAAATCCCCACCAATAAAAAGATTTATATCTTTTTCTTTTAATTTACTTTTATTTAACAAACCTTGTACACATTTTTTAACATACTCACTTTCAGCTTCTTCTACACTTCTTTTTTCATAATAATAATCATCTATTAACAAGTCTCCCTTAACAGTAATACCATGTTCATTTTTACCCAATAAAGAATAATAATCTTTTATATAAGAACTATTAAATTTTATTGTCACATTATCACCCCTTTTAAAAGTGCTAAAAAGAAACTTACAACTAATCCATACAATATTATAGAACCAGTTAATTTAAAAATGTTAGACCCTATTCCCTTTATAGGACCTTCACTTTTATGGTCCATTCCAGCAGAAGTCATAGCATGTGCAAAACCAGTTGATGGAATAATTAAACCACATTTAGCAAAAGAAACAATTTTATCAAAGAAACCAAGTCCAGTTAATATAGAAGATATTACTACTAATGTAATCATAACATACATGTAACTAGCACTTACACTAAGCAAACATTTAACTCTAAAAAGTTTAAATAAAACTTCACCAAACACACCCATTAATCCACCTATAAAAAATGAAACAAAAACATTTTTAAAAATATTTTCTTTCTTACTATGCTTTTTTACTATTTCGTTATAACTTTTTAAATTCAAAATAACTCACCCATTTATAATATGGACGAGTTATTAAGTTTTATACAGTTATATTACTTCTAATTTTTTTTAATACTTTACTTTCTTCACGAGATACTTGTACTTGACTTAACCCAAGTATAGTAGCAGTCTCACTTTGTGTATAATCCTTTAAGTATCTTAGTTCAATTATTTTTCTTTCATATGGAGTAAGACTATTTAATTCATTTTTTAAATCAATTAAATCATCAATTGTGTTAGTTCTATCAAAGCCTATTATTTTTTCTAAAGTGAAATTATCATCATTTAAATCTCTTTCTAAACTAACAACAAATTCACTTTTTAGAATAGCTTCATTAAGTATTTGTTCATCAACACCTAAGTAAGCACTTACTTCATAAGTACTAACACATCTATTATATTCGTGAGACAAATATTCTTTAGTTTGAACATAACTCTTATATAGTTTTAACATGTCTGAACTTACTTTCATATTTCTATCATTTTTAATATATTCTATTATTTCACCTAGAACATATTTATAAGCATATGTTGTGAATTTAGTATTACTCTCTTTATAGTTTTTATATGCTTTTATAAAACCAATAGTACCCACTTGAAATAAGTCCTCAATATTATAATGTTTACTATATTTAGAGGCTATTTTATAAATGAAATTCTTATTTTCTAATATTACCTCTTCTAAATCTTTTATCATATTTTCATCACTCCTAGTGCAGTTAATTCATTACTTGTTTCATAAAAATTACTAATGTACTCTTTACTTCTTAGTTTTTCCTTAACTTCATTACTAGTTAAACTACATAATATAATCTTACCATTAGAAAAACTTACTATATCATTTAGATTCATAAGTGCTTCAATACCCTTAATATCTATTACATTTAATTTATCTAAATTTACTACTATATACATAATACCATGTTTAAGTATAACCGGAAGAACCTCTTCATTAAAAGTATTAACTGTATTTTCATATAATTTACCACTTAATCTTACCCACAAAATCCCACTTTTGAATTCCATTTCTATATTTAACATATTTTGCCTCATACTTAATATATCTTATTTTTTATATTTTTTATACAAAAACGACATAATTAGATAATTATTTCTTTCTACATAATTTTACATATTTAATAAGTATTGGTAAAGATACAAGAAAAGATAATAATCCAAATATTAATATAAATGTTGATGTCTTATCAAAGTTAGAAGTTTTTTCTTCCGTTACCATTGCAATTGGTTTATTAAACACTTCTTCATTATCAATAACATTTTCATTTTCTTTACTAACAATTTCTTCTTTATTAATAGAATTTAATTTTTTAATTAAACTATCTATTTCCTTATCTTTATTGCTAATTATATTTTCAACTTCATTTTTTGTAAAATTACTATCTTTTTTTTCTATAACATAATCTTCTTCATCTTTAATATAACCTTTTAAATCTGTGTAATAACCTGGATAATAATTCTTATTAATAGTATAACACATATTCATTTTGTCTTTATATTTATATTGATAAGAAGAAAACTCTAAAGTTTTTGATTCTTGTTTTGTTAAATCCAATTTAACATCAAGTATACATACTTCATTATCGCAAACATTACTAATTATAGTATTTTCTTTATTAATATGATCAGCATGAATTTCTTCATTAATATAAGTTTCTAAAGTTAAACCTTTAAATTCAACATTTTCATTGTAATAATAAATTCTTATAATACTTTCTTCTAAATTAACTGGAGCAAACGGAAGTATTGTAAATGTATCATAATTTGATACTCTGGTTCTTGCATCATACCAATTATAAAGTCCATCATTAAAAGTATAACTATTTGCTATAGGTGTATAACCAATTTTATAGGTAATTGGTTTTAAATTTTTATCAAGTACTTCTATCTCATAAATATAAAAATTCTTATTTGAACCAAATGAATTAATTTGAATTTTATTAACTACATTTTTATTAAATACATAATTGTAACTTTCTTTCTCAATTATTCTACCATCTTTTTCTTCAGGTTTACTAAAACTATAAAAATAATCAGTATATTTAACCTTATCCTTAAGAAAATATTCACAATTACTTTCAGCATCAGCTTCATAATGAAAGTTACTATCTTCTAACTTATACCATCTATATTTCACCTCACTTTCTGCATTTAATTTTAATGGTAATACTAGTATTATCATCAATGATGCTAAAATTTTAAAAAACTTTCCCATAACTACTCCTTTCTGAAGGTTCATTTTGTCCTTCTAAATACTTATACGTAAAAAAAAGCAAAATTACTTTTTTTATTTTGCTTTACATAAATATTTTACACGCACATTTACATAAGCTATGTAAATTAAATATAACTTAACTCTATATAAACTATTTTTTATTAACATTTAAAATAATTTCTAAATTATTCTTTAACCTTTCATCATTAGGATTTATATCAACTGCTAACTTAACATATTTTAAACTATTTTTTATATCTCCAATATAAAAATAACATAAACTTAATATATCATAAACTCTTTCATTCCATGCATACTCTTCATTAATATAATTATTACTCTTTTCTTTTATACTATCTGCTTTTAATAAATACTTTATACTTTTCTTATAATCTTTTATTTCATAATAATAAAACCCTAATAAACAATAATTCTCTTTATTCCCTGGTAATAATTTAATAGATTTCTTTAACCACATTTCACTTTCATCTAATCTATTTAAACATTTATAACAAATTGATATAAATCTCATTGAACTACATTTTTCTTCTTTCCAAGTAGATGAAGGCATATAAACATGTTTTATTAGCATATCTATTGCTTTATTATATTCTTTATTATACATATACTCTCTTCCCAAATAATGAATATTTCTAGGATTTGACTGATCAAGTTTAACATCTTCTTCTAATAATTTTAAATAATAACTTCTATCTTTAGAAATATCTTTATAATGATTAATTTCTATCTTATCAGTAGTTAAAATATTTTCCTTTCTATCAAGAGTAAACTCTAATACTTCATGAACTTTATTTACCCATTTATAATTATTTCTATTATGTATTTTAGATATATAATAACTCATTAACGAATTACCCTTACTATCAAAAGTATAATTTAAATTATACTTTACTCTATCTGTATTATCTGTCCAAATACTCTCTAAAGTATTTCTCCAGCCTTTATTAAAGACTTCATCTAAGTCAGTTGATACCACAATATCTGCGTCACTCTTCACCATCTTAAGTGCATCATTTCTTGCTTCATCAAATGCAAAATTTTTATATTGTTTTTCTTTAACAATAACACCAAATTTTTTTAATAATTCTACTGAATTATCAGTAGAACCTGTATCTAAAACATATATTTCATCGGCCTCTTTCATACTTTCATACCAACGTTTAATATGTTTACTTTCATTCTTACATATAGCATATACACATATTTTCATTTTCTTTACCTCTATTATAAAATATGCTAAAATATTACAAGAGGTGTTAAATAATGAATATAGGAATAGATATAGATGGAGTTTTAACAGATTTAAGTAGTTTTTACTTAGATTATGGAAGTATGTATTATTATAATAAAGGAACTTATATTAAAAATCCAAATGAATATCACTTTAAAGATATATTTAAAGTTAGTCAAAAAGAAGATGATGACTTTTGGACTAGATTTATAAATGAATACTGTTTAAATACTCCACCTAGAAGATTTGCTAGTGAAATTATTAAAAAATTAAAAGATGAAGGAAATAATATTTATCTTATTACATCAAGAGACTTCTTAGTTAGTAAAACTGATACAGGAAATGGTAAAATTGATATTACTAAAAAATGGTTAGAAAATAATGATATTTGTTATGATAAGTTAGTATTTTCTCCTCATGATAAAATACCTGATATAAAGAAATTAAATGTAGACATTATGATAGAAGATTCGCCAAATAATATAGAAAGTATAAGTAAGATTATTCCAGTTATAGCATTTGATACTAGATATAATAAAGATGTAAAAAGTAAATATAGATGTTATAGTTGGTATGATATTTACAAAACATTAACAGAATACAAAAAGTAGAATTCAATTTGAACTCTACTTTTTAAATATTTTTATATCTTTAATTTTATTAACAACTTTATTATATATTGTTTTCATATCATTTTGTCCTTTCAATATATAATATGTTTATATTGCTTTTATGAAAAGGCTTATATCTAGCATCCACTTGTAGTTTCCTGTATTGTATATGGATTAGTTGCTGAACCATCTCCTCCATTTGTCTTAACACAAGATTTTAAACTTATAACTGGACGAACTCCATCAGTCCTACTAACAGTAGAACTAAATAGACCACCAGGACTTCCAGAACCACCTACACGAAACATATAAGCATTCCCACCTGCCCAAAAACTAGGAGACAACAACCACCAAAGATTTGAATTTGTTATACTTGAATTTGCACTATTTAAATAATACCAAGCGTATGGGCTCTTTAAACTAGTTCCACTTTTTCCTCCTGCATACATTATCTCATCTACTGTCATTAGTGCAATAGGATAAGTAAGCTTTGCACTTGAATTACTCCCACTAAATGCATCTGTTGCTTCCGTGCAATCATATGTTGGTATATAACTTGTATATGCTCTTGCATATGCTGCATAATAAAATGTTGCACTTGTGCTATACGAATCACCAGAACGCAAATTTCTATCATTACAATACACGGCTGTTGTACTTATATATTTTCCATAATTTGCATTTAAATTATTTTGATACCATGTATCTAAAATCCCCTTTATTGTACTATTATTTGTGTTTGTTCTATTATTTGAAAGTGAACTGCTTGTTCCATACTTGTATCCTGCATGCATTGGAGAATTATAAGATAAATTGAATGCACTCACATCTATATATGCACCTGTTGTGTCATGTGTTGTACCAGAATACAATAGTCTTACACCTCCGTCGGCATTTGTTCTTATTATCCTCCAGTAGAATCCACCAAACTTTACCCAGTTATTTGTTGTATTTCCTGCATAATAATACACCGTTGTTGCTGTTGTATTATGTACATTCTTTTCTGTTGCAGTATACAATGTACCTGTTGTATTACTTGTTAATGTTACATTAAACACATCTCTAGTTTTCAAAGTCGTATTGTCTGCAAGTAACTTATCATACAAATTTGTTATAGAAGCTTTAAATGCTATACTGCACGTTTTTGTACTAGTTACATTACTAATAGTATAAGTACTACCACTTAAAGTTCCACCACATGTGTTTGTTTCTAATTGCAATGTATATCCACTTGATGGTCTTACAGTAAAACTTACACTGCCATTATAACCTGTAGCTTGTGAAGAAGGTGATACTGTTCCATTTGTTGCTGTTAATGTTACTATATAACCATCAGTGAAATCTATTGTA